>OLGE01001379.1_pt1 | contig 25102 bp, 20 predicted proteins | sample 1605151 | NCBI WGS metagenome assembly OLGE01 (sample SAMEA3888912, study PRJEB22519) | human gut metagenome | biome: human gut; feature: human-associated habitat; material: faeces | place: Denmark | collected 2010
GGTTCTGCCCTATGTGATACACCCCAAAACAGCTGTTCTCGGACGGGCTGGGGGGAGTTGGCATCGATAGACATGGAGGAACGCTACCGACTTGTCATGAGCACCATATTCAACGCCATTGGCTGCCGTATCGAAGTGGAAAAAATGATTTCAACCGGCAGAATCGACATGGTGGTGGAGACAACCAACATTATCTATATATTGAAATTGAAACTAAGCAACAACGGCGGACTCAATGCTGCCGAACAACAAATAAAAAACAATCAGTATGTGGAACCGTTCAAGGCCGACAAACGCCATGTCATAGCACTTGCCGTGGAACTTGACGACAAAGGGAAGGGACTGATAGACTGGAAAGAAGTATAAGGAATTTTCACTGGACGACAATATAAGAAAAAGAGGAGTTTCGGTTTTGCCCGAAGCTCCTCTTTTCTTTTTGTATGCTTGTCTGCGCGCCAGAACTTAGCGTATTATGTATTTTCGGTTATTACTGACAACCACGCCGTGCTTGGCTGTAGCTTTGCGTCCGTTAAGGTCGTAAAGTGTGGCGTCAGCAAGTGCTTCTTTAGCATTCTTGCTGTTCACTACTACATCTTGGATGGCAGTAGAAGCATCGGCATCCATACCACCAAACATAAACACGCTGTTTGCAGGCAGAGTCAGCGTCAGCTGACGGTCTATGTCAATAGCTTCACCCTCGGTGAGACCTTCCAACACCGCCTGGTCGTCGAAAGGTTTTGTCAGGACAATCTTGCCCGAGATGTTTGCCGGAATCTCCAAAGCCTGACGCAGAGTCAGTGTGATAGACTTTGACCTTGTATCGCCGTTGCGCAATGTGAGTGTCGATTTCTTTCCGTTCCATGCAGCCCAACCGTAGATTTCATGGCTGCGTTCGTTCCACGGATTGCCACCTACCCAGTGTGCGTCCATCAGGACATCGGCATTGTCCTTCTGCCACTTGATGAGGTCGGCGAGGTCAGACCACAGCTTGCCGTTGTTTATCTTGTCCATGAGCTTATAGTCGCAATAGAGTTCCACCATGCCGCTACCGCAAGCGAAGGCACAGCGCAGCTCGTTGAGGGCGTTCTCGTAGTTCATGTTCTTGCTCACATCGCCGTGTTCAGTGAGGATGAAGCCGTGAGTCATCAGAGTGTTGATAGGACACAGCGGAGAGTCGGTCACATAGATGTTGTACACCTGCATGTCGCGGTATGTGATCCATGCCTCGCGGTCGTTAGGGTTGGTGCCCGTCTTCTTCCAGTCGGCGTCCTGACGCCATGTGGCGTCGGTGACAGTGTACCAGAACGGTGAAGCCCATGTGCCTACGGTAGTGTTGAAGAATATGTCCTCCTTGAGGTTCTCGCGAATGTACTGCTCCAAGCGGATGATGCCCTCTGCGTTCTCGTTGCCGGTGTCGCCAGGGTCAGGACCAACGGCTGTACCCTGTGCAGAGATGCCGTCGAACTTGAAGAATCCGAACGAGCCCTTGCCGTTCTCGTCGTGCTGGTTCTTAATAAGGTTTGTAGCTGCTGCAAGGAATGTATCGTAGTATGCAGGGTTGGAAAGCTGCATTCCGCCCTTGTTCTTCCAGTAGTCGCGACGGTAGTCGCCGCTCTTTCCGTAGCCGCCTACCGGACCGAGCCAGGCACCTACGCTTGCGCCCATGTCGGCAGCCTTAGCTGCTATGTCGCGCATCTCTCTTGGGAAACCGCTATGGAATGTCCATGTGCCGTAGTTGTCCCATCCGTCGTCGATGACGAAGTTCTTCGGAGCTACATTGTAACGGTCCCACAGACTGCTCTTCCAGTGTGCTATCACATCGAGAACGCCAGCGGCGGTCATGTTTGTATTCTCTCTGCCCGGAGCCGCGTTGTTGCGGTCGATGTTGAGTTCATACCAGCTTATGTAGCATGGGTTGGCACGCCATGGCACCGCACGCTCGCGCTCTGAGTAAGCCAGGAACGAGCGACGCTTCTGTGTCTCGCGTATGTCAGTTGAGTTCTGCTTGCCGTCCTGTGCAATGAGTCCCACAACGGCAGACACTTTCCATGTCTCGCCCTGCTTTAATGTGGTGTGGCGGCTCCACAGACCCTGAATGTTCGAGTAGTTGGTGTTTGCCACATCTTCCACTGTGTTGAAAGCAGTCGGAGTTTCGAGTCCGGCAAAAATCCTGTCGTTCAGAATCACCTTGCCGCGTGTGTTGCCGATGGTGCGTGGTTTGCTTCCTGCTGCCTTGGTGTCCACCTTATACGACATGGGAATGATGTTGAACATCTCTATGTCGTCACCGCCGGTGAGTTCCATCTCGGTGCGCAGATAGTGGCTGCCCGAACGCAGAACGGCACGCCATACGATGTTTATAGTCTTGCCGTTGTATGTGTAGGTATAGTTGGCTTGCAAGGCCTTGCCGGCATAGTGCTTCGCGCCGCGGATGGCGTTAGGTTCAGCAGCGAGTTCTACCAACTCTACATTTCCGAGAGTCATCTGACTTGCTGCCACGCTCATGCCCGACCCGAAACTTACATAGAATGGTTCTGTGCCTGCAACCAGGTTCATTGCCTTAGAACCAAGGAAGTAGATAGCCTTCCCGGTGTTGAGGAAACTTGCCTGGAGCACCTTGTTGCCCAATGTGTAAACGTTATTCTCTTTCCATGCAGACGCGTCGCCAACCTTCTCCTGCTGTATCGGGTAGAGCCATGCGTTGGTGTAGGGTTCGCTACTCTCCAGCTGTGGCATGTCGTAGTAAGCTACGGTGATGGTATTTGTTTCCGGGTCGATTTGTACAGTGGCGAACTTGCCATCCTTTTCCGGAGCCGTCACATCACTTGACAACAATGAGCCGTTCACCGTTATTGTCTCGCCGTTTTTGTAGGTATTGCCGTTGATTGTGACACTTTCGCCCACGACGGTGTATGTGTTTGACACCACCTCGTGCAACACCCACGCACTACCGTTGTCCTGTCTGGCGTTGTCCTGCCACAGCCCCACGGTGATGTTCTTGTTGTCCAACGGGTTGAAGTCGATGCCGCCGTGCCAGTTCATGTACTTGTCAGCCTTACCGGCAGAGGTGACGGGCTGAAACTCGTAAGCGGCGGTGCCGTTCTGCGCTGTCGTTTTTGTAGCCTTCCACGGCTGCGCGTTCTCCTTGCTGTCGATGAACTTTGCCTTGCCCGGACCGTTGCTGTAGCTGTAGGCCTTGTCGTATGAAACCCACACATTGCTTTCTACGTTGTAGATAAGATACTGACCTTCTGCGCTTGCAGCATAGAAAGCGAAATGTCCCGCATTCTCGGTTGTGCGTGTAGGCGATGTGTAGGGAGTCATCATCAGTCCGTTGCAACTGCTGATGGTGTACACTTTCTCTGGATTGCCTACATTCTCCGAGGCTGTGATGTCACTGGTCTGTGCAAACGTTAAAGTTCTCCCTCCCCACAAAAATAGCATAGCCAATGACAACAGATAAGAAATTCTCATTGTCTTTAATCTTGCAACACTCATAGTTAGTAATACTCTGTGAGATTCTGAACAACCCAAATGTCCTTGCGTGTTTCGCAAACAAGCAGAGGCAAATTGCTCAGAATTTTAATTATATGGCAGAAATCACTCACCTTCGTGTTGCAAAATCAAGCGGCAACTTCTACAATATATATATGCAAAAATACAAATAAAAATCAACAAATCCACACTTTTAAATGAACTTTTTCAATTTAGGAACAATAGGTTTACCCATATTATTCAAAATTATTGCTGCCCAGGTAAAAACCGCCATCCACGTGTTACGCATAGAGGTGTACCCTCGTCACACCCCGTGCGCATTAAAGAACTATTATTTCCAAATATTGCCGTTCAGCCCCCCAAAAAAGAGCATAAATATCCTCCCCGAAGCCCCGTAATAGGACTTCGAGGTTTATTTTTTGAGTGACGAAGTCAGGAAAAGAAAGCAAAAAAGAAAGCAAAAGTCACAAAGCAGAAATCAACAAAGGAATAAAGTCAGTGGCATTTTGTATAATCATTTCAGACCCGTGCAGAATGTCACTGACTATCATTTATAGAGCATTTCCTCCATCGTTGTATCGGTAAACGTACGCCAGATTTCGAGTTTCACTTTCTTGTAGTCAGCAAATAACTGGCCAATATGTTCAATCTCAAATACTAGTCGGAGGTCATTTTTATCTTCATTAGCCTGACCCTCTTTACGATAGCCCAGTCGAGCAATTTTGATATAATAGAGATCACGAATACCTTTACCAGAGAGGTATGGCATAAAGTAGTAGAGTTTGTTTAGTGCAACCGTAGTCGGAAATCTCTTACCTGTGTAGTAAATCTTTGCTGAACCATCAAGATACTGTTCCCAATTATCCTTCTTAACATTGCAAATAAGGAGATTCTTGGAGATGTCTATTGGCGATTGCAGGTGGTATGAAATGGTCTTGTATTCAACAGCATTATCCTCACGAACCATATCATTCTGTCTAATCGGATCAAATTTGTATTGGTCGAAAAGATCAATGAAACTGAGTTGTTTCACGCATAATTTACGTGTTATTTTGACAACTTCTTCTGTAACAGATAAAGAAGTGTCCTTTAGGACTTGAAGCCTTTTATTAAATATGTCTATCGTGTTTATGCCGTCCGTATATCTCAATGAGAAGAATTCATTCAATAATTGTATTCCATCTTTCTCTTTCTGAGTTTCTCTAATAAATGCATACACATCCTTAACAAACGAACTCTCCTCTGTATTTAGCAAGGCCAAATCCACAGCCATGCCTTTGTTTAAATCGTTTGGTTCGAATTTAACAAGACCATTCCCATATTGACGCGAATTGTCGAGAAAAATATCCTTTGCTACATCAGTAATGAGGTATGCAAATAACACATCAACATCAACTCCAGTGTTTTTGGGATAAACGCAATGGAATGTTGTGAGGTTATAAATATTTGCTTCGTTGCGAATGAAACGCAAGCCACTTCTATTGAAAACTGAAACCCATATTGGCGCAGGAGGTCGATTCTCAATAGCATACCATGGAGAACGACTTGCAGTAAGATAGCGCTTGTTAATTCCTAATTCTTCACCAAGATGTATGTACCTTAGCACACATGTGTTATCTGGTGCGGTACTACCGTTGAAAAGATAGACGGTCTTATCTCCGTTTAACAATTTTGTAAATTCATTTTGAGTAAAAAAAGTTTGTGAAGCATCTACAGCTTTGCAGATACATGGCATCAAACACTCTTCGGGAATATTAAAATCATCTGCCTTTGAAGGTTTGAACGTAAAAAAATCGTTTGCACCTGTAGCGATACCACGCGAAACTTTGGCAAACTTGGAGAATGGCACAAGATGATTATATTTACAACTATTACCTTCTTCATAGTATGATTTCCACTTTATGTTTGCATCAAGCTGCAAGGTGTCGTATTCCACATATTCACTAAGACAAGAGTTTAATCCTTCTATGTTGTTAATAAGCGAGAAACGTACACTTACTGAACTGGTTGTTCTTTCGCAAAGTAGAATACAGGCAGTTGTTAAGGCATCGTCAAAAGCACATTCTGTAAAATCGACGACTATTATGTGCCGCATGGTGTTACTCTTTATTAAAGCGCGTTTCACCTCCACACCATAATCGGAGTTGAGAAACTCCGAAGGAATAATGTATGCCAGACGTCCACCTTCTTGCAACTGGGCAATTGATTTTAGGAGGAACAAAGTATAGAGGTTAGTGAAGCCATTAAGTTTTGTCCCCAAATGACTGTTCACATCTGGTATGTAAGTAGCATTGTCGTAATCGTGAAATTTCAGATAAGGAGGATTACAAACAATAGCATCATATTTTGTATTCCAATCACACGTAAAATAATCTTCATTTCTAAGATTCACTCCATTGGGAAGAGCTGTAACTGCACTTGCAAAAATTTGTCTGTCAATTTCGTACGCATCAACAGGTAGGGGCGAATTCTGAGCAAGGACACGCGAAAAGATTCCTAAACCGTATGCTGGTTCAAGAATACGGGTTTTCTGTTTGCCCTGCAACACCCATTGACACATAAACTCAGCAATCTTTTCAGGAGTGAAGAACTGAGCATATTTTTTGCGATGGTCAAGAGATGTTGATGCAATGTATTTCTGTTCGAGAGTCATCCTATTAAAGTTTTATTCCAAATAGAGATTCAAAATTGTTTGCATCCAAGCATGCCTCACCACCATCAAATTTTACATAGAATAACAATCTGCCTTTGTTTAACTCCTTTCTTACACTTTGATGATTAGGTTCGGTAACCGTTTCTGCAAGGCAAGTGCCATCTTGCGAAGGTATCTTTATGGTTGTCTTGTTCTGATTCTTTGTGTCTTGCTCTATAAAGTATTTATCATCCTCCAAATCGGGGTTTGACACAAGTTCCAGAATGCGCTGGAACGATACACCATACACTTTATCGAAAAACACCTGTACGTAAAAATGTGGAACATTGTAAGTCATTATCCATTTGTAAACGACCTTCAAATCTTCCACCTTTGGGGTGATGGATAAAGAATTGCGCTTTTGGATTATCTTCAGACAATCTTTTAGTTCAGACAGATTGTCTGTTAATTCTTGAAGCCTTTGCGAGGCTTTCCATGTTGGCTTTCGGTAGTCAATAGATCGTACAGAAGTTTCGTCAAGCTGTTGAAGAATCGCTATCAACTCAGGACGTTTCTGCTCCAACAAATCAACATATTCGTCTAATACAATATTCTTTAACTCGATAGCTCTTTCCGTATTCTCACGAACAATTCTGTTGGCTTCTGCTGTGTATTTATTGATGAGAAAAGCACTCGAACGAACCTCAATGCCAGCAATCGCTTTTGCAACGTAATCGCCAATTTCATCACTTGATTTTGAACTGATGTCATACCCAAGAGATTCATTAAAATCCTCCTTCTTGAACAGCAGAATGTCTGGACGTTTACCAATGGCGTCAAGTTCTGCCTGATAGGCATTGAAGAACTTCTCAAATCCGTCATCTCCTGCAACAAGGTCATCCGATTTACCATACCTCACAGCAACGATATTCTCAGAATTGTCATTAATTGCCCTAAAAAGGACATCTTCCGCCCAATCGCCTTGTTGTTTGTTGGTAATGAACTCCGAAGATGCCTGTGTAGGCATTGAAGCTTCGCTACGTGACTCATCAAAGTCGATAAGACCAGTATGGATGTTACCACAAATGTTGTTGATGATATCTTTGTATGCCATAATTATATTGTTTGAATATTGCTTTTATCTCTTGATTTGATCCAACTTCTTCAATGATTAGAATTCCCCACTTTCTTTATTATCAATATTATCCACCTTGTTCATTAAACTACACAATTTCAATAACACAATTGTAAGGAATAATAACTTCCCATTTACCAGAACGAGGGGAACCAGTTCTATAGATATAACCTTTCTGTTTCATTTTAGCAATTTCTCTCTAACGTGCGTTTATTTACCGCCATTTTCGTTGGTACAGCTCTGTGAGACCTTCACCTCAACCTTGAATGCCGTAATAAGATTAACAGTGAATTCTGTGGGTTGGTTGCCATTCTCTTTCAAGTCTATCTGGACTTGTCCTACACCCCGATTGAACATATTGACATAACCCAGCGTCTTCATGTCACAACAGATAAGAAATTCTCATTATCTTTAATCTTGCAACACTTATAGTTAGTAATACTCTGTGAGATTCTGAACAACCCAAATGTCCTTGCGTGTTTCGCAAACAAGCAGAGGCAAATTGCTCAGAATTTTAATTATATGGCAGAAATCACTCACCTTCGTGTTGCAAAATCAAGCGGCAACTTCTACAATATATATATGCAAAAATACAAATAAAAATCAACAAATCCACACTTTTAAATGAACTTTTTCAATTTAGGAACAATAGGTTTACCCATATTATTCAAAATTATTGCTGCCCAGGTAAAAGCCGCCATCCACGTGTTACGCATAGGTCGGTAAAGTCAAAACGGGAGTTAGCAGAAGTTATCGGAAGTTAATCCGCCTGCGGCGGATGGAAGATAACGGACGATTGCATAACTAATTGAAAATTATTGCTGTTCGGTAAAAACTTTTAGATACAGGTTTCGTATAGAGGTGTACCTTCGGCACACCCCGTGCGCATTAAAGTGTTATTGTTCTCAAATAATGCTGCAATTTTATCGCATCAGTACTAAAATCTTTGATGTCGCACTAATGCAAAATTCATCGGTGAGGGTACAAATGGTATAATAAAATTGGTACAAATGGTATAACGAAATTGGCACAAATGGTATAACAAAAATGGTACATTTAGTATATTTTACGATAAAATCCATTCATTTTCAATAGTTTATTTATAACTTTGCCTACATAATCAAAAACGACAAAGGATATGAAACAATACAGACCTCGCATAGCAGACGGAATATTAAGACGCAGACTTATGGGAGTTGGCGCTGTTCTGATACAAGGTCCAAAATGGTGTGGCAAGACAACAACGGCCGAACAACAGGCAAAAAGTGTCGTGTATATGGATGATCCTGAATATATGGAGCAAAATATAGAATTGGCAGCTCTCTCCCCCAAAAAGCTTCTTGCCGGTACCACTCCACGCTTGATAGACGAATGGCAACTTGCTCCACAACTATGGGATGCCGCCCGTTTTGAGATTGACCATAGAGACGGAGAAGGACAGTTTATATTCACGGGCTCTGCCGTACCTGCCGATACGGATAAGATACACCACTCCGGTACTGGTCGGTTTGCATGGCTGACGATGAGAACCATGAGTCTTTATGAGTCAGGAGAGTCTACTGGTGAAGTTAGTTTAGGGGATTTGTTCAGTAATTCTGGTGCGGATATTTTTGGAACCAACAATCTCAATATAGACTCCATAGCATGGCTCATTTGCCGTGGTGGATGGCCAAGGGCTACCACCATAAACAAAGAAGTGGCATTGGATATGGCGTACAGATATTATGAAGCCGTTATCAACAACGACATATCACGTGTTGACAATGTTAAGCGTGATGCCGAGAGAACCAAAAGGATTCTTCGTTCCATAGCAAGAAATCAATGTGCACAAATTTCAGTCAATACCATTTGTGCTGACATTGAGAACAACGATTCTGTTTCAGCCAATCGTCTTACGATAGCTTCATATATAGAAGCCTTGAAAAAAATATTTGTATTGGAAGACTCTCTTGCTTGGAATCCTAATTTGAGAAGTAAAACAGCAATAAGAAGTTCTGAAACCCTATATTTCTCCGATCCTTCGATTGGAATCGCAGCATTGGGTGTCGGCCCCAACGACCTTATAAATGACCTTAGTACTATGGGACTGTTCTTTGAATCAATGTGTATCAGAGACTTAAGGGTATATGCTGATGCATTGGAAGGTTCTATCTATCACTATCGTGACAGTAAGGGATTGGAGTGTGATGCCGTCTTGCATTTGAGAAACGGCAGCTATGGACTGATAGAAATAAAATTAGGAGGTGAGAAAAATATAGAAGAAGGGGCGAAGAACCTGAAGCTCCTTGCTTCTAAAATCGACAATACAAAGATGAAAGCGCCATCGTTTCTCATGATACTTACAGGCACAACAAAGTATGCCATACGGCGTGAAGACGGCGTGTATGTAGTTCCTATAGGATGCCTGAAAGACTGATCAAGACTTTGTTCATCACTTTTGTTGCACCTTGGTGCAGCAGATGGGTAGGTGATAGTTTGCTACATAGCTAATCTTGCTAAGGCAAGAAACTTCTCCAGCTCCTTTAACTCCCGACTCACCCATCACCGCTCGTCAGAACACTTCCGCCACATAATTGCGCTTGACGCCGTCCTTTCCGCGTTTCAGGAAAAGTGTCAGGCGTATGGGTTGTCCCACCGCCAGCTGGCGTTTCGCCTCTTCCGGCATACGGGCGGTGGATGCGAAACCCTCCTGGGCTATCGTTCCTCCGTCTGCTGCCGTGCTGCCCGAAGTGATGGAGTATCTTATGTAGTATTCCTGCGCATTGACATACATGATGCGTGCCGTGTGTATGCCGAACGCCTCACGCCCCTTGTAGGTGTCGAGCAGGGCCGTTATCGCTGCCGATTTGAAGTGGTCGCCCTGCGCTATTATGGGACAGAACGTGACGAAGCTGCCTTTGACCGCCGCCTTTTCGGGGCATTGCGACTTCTCGGCGACGAAGTGGCGTGACATGGAGTCATAGACATGGATGTGTCCGCGGCTCGTGTCTATGCCATCGACATAGCCGGTAGTGGTGGTGAAGACCTCATGCACCGCCTTCTTCGACAGCACTATCTCGGCGGCACGCTCGCAGCCTTGCTTCGACACCCGTGTCAGAACATCGAACATGCGGCCGCATATTTCATACGGGCGACACGGAAACTGGTGACTGTCGGCAATGAATTCCGTGCCGTTCGGGGCTACCAGCTTCACGAAACGCCGCTTGTGCCCGTTCTGTTCCTTCTCGAACATAGTGACGGCATACATTGTTACGATGGAGTGGCAACCCTCGCGGCTTTCCTCCGGATGATGAAGCAGATACGCCTGCAAGGCACGCTCCGTGCGCTCCGCGAGTGCCGGGTACTGCCGTCCGTCCTTTCCCGTATGCCGTTGGCGGTCTTCGTTGCGCAGGCACGAGTCGTAGCCCCATGCCTTGAGGAAGTTGGGGATGTGGAAATCGGCATACTCCTCGCTCACCTTTACGGCAATGGCAAGCATGCACGAATTGATGAGCGACGGCTTCTTCTGGCGCAGCTTCATGTAAGTGGCAAGCAGCATGCGTGCCTCTTTCGAACCAATAGACTTGTAGTTCTGGCGCAGATAGCGGTATATCGCCCAGTTTGTCTCCTCCGGGTGCTTGGCACCGTCGGATACGGATTCTATGAGTTGGTCCCAAGTGGGAACCTCTGTCGTGGGGTTAGTAGTCATATCTATGTGGTTTGGCAAAATTCCCTTATCTTCCGATAACTTCCTTTTCAATTTCCGGCGATACCGCGCAGTCATCGGTTGATGTCTGGCAAATTTACAAAATTTAGTTGGAATAATGAAAAGAAAAAGGCATTCAGGCGTGGTTTTTTATGTGAATTTTCCTACCTTTGCAACCAACTAACAAAATTTAAACCATGATAAAATTACTTCTCTTAGCATTGGCATTTCTTGCACTGCCCGTTTCGGCTCGTGAAAGGAAATGCGTGGATGAGGGTTGGCGGTTCATCCTTGCCGATTCCCCCGAAATGTCAGCAAACAGTTATGATGATTCCGCCTGGCGGCTTCTCGACCTTCCGCACGACTGGGCGATAGAGGGCGACTTTTCCGCTTCCAACCCTTCGGGAGCGGGCGGCGGCGCATTGCCCGGCGGAATAGGGTGGTATCGCAAGCGGCTGCAGCTGCAGCCAAAGGCGGGCGAACGCTATTTCATCGATTTCGACGGTGTGTATATGAACTCCACCGTGTATGTAAACGGTCACGAACTGGGCAAGCGTCCCTACGGATACAGCAGTTTCCGCTACGAACTCACGCCCTGGCTGCGTCCCGACGGCAACAACATTATCGCCGTAAAGGTGGATAACAGCGACCAACCCAACAGCCGTTGGTACAGCGGATGCGGCATCTACCGCCATGTGTGGATGGAGTCGGCGGCGGCAGTGAGTGTCGGCCATTGGGGGACATACATCGTTCCTGTGCTGAAAGGCAACGGCACGGCGCAGTTCAAGGTCGTTGCAAGCATAGAAAACACCACGGGAAAAGCCGTGAAAGCAATCGTGCGCAACACGCTGCTCGATGCCGAGGGGCGGAGAGTGGCTTCGTCGCAGTCGGCAATGAAGCTTGCGGCAAAGGGCGACAACACACAGACTCTGTCGCTGCGAAAGCCCCGCCTTTGGTCGGTGGAGCACCCCTATATCTACACCATGCGCACCGAAGTGGTGGTGGATGGCAGTGTCGTCGATACATACGACACCACAACGGGCGTGCGCACTTTCAAGTTCGACTCGAAAAAAGGCTTCTCCCTTAACGGAAAGAGCATGAAGATAAACGGCGTGTGCCAGCATCACGACCTCGGATGCCTCGGAGCCGCCCTCTCGGAGGACGCCCTTCACCGCCAGCTCACCATGCTGCGCGACATGGGATGCAACGCCGTGCGCTGTTCGCACAACCCTCCTTCGCCCGAACTTCTCAACATGTGCGACACGATGGGAATCATCGTCATGGACGAATCTTTTGACATGTGGCGCAAGAAGAAGACCCAGAACGACTATGCCCGCTTCTTCGACGAGTGGCACGAGCGCGACCTTACCGACCTCATCGTGCGCGACCGCAACCATCCGAGCATCCTTATGTGGAGCATCGGCAACGAGGTGCTGGAACAATGGAACCAGGCCGATGCCGACACGCTCACACTTGAGCAGGCAAACAGAATACTGAATTTCGGACACGACATGACGGAACAGGCAAAAGAGAGCGGAATGAACATCAACTCGCTGCTCACCAAGCGTCTTGCCGACATCGTGCGGTCGCTCGACCCCACACGCCCCATAACAGCGGGATGCAACGAGCCCGAACCAAGCAACAACCTGTTCCGCAGCAAGGCTCTCGACATCATAGGCTTCAACTATCACCGTCAGTGGATAAAGGATGTGCCGAAGAACTTCCCAGACATGCCGTTCCTCATGACCGAGAGCGTATCGGCATTACAGACACGCGGCCACTACACCATGCCGTCGGACTCCTTGATCGCCGCCCCGTTGAGTTGGGACAAGGAATACACCGACCCCTCGTTCCGTTGCAGTGCCTACGACAACGTCCATGTCCCCTGGGGATCAAACCACGAAAACACATGGGATATAGTGAAACACACGCCATACTGCTGCGGACAGTTCATTTGGACGGGCTGGGACTACATAGGCGAACCCACACCGTATGGATTCCCAGCACGAAGCAGCTACTTCGGTATAATCGACCTCGCCGGATTCCCCAAGGACTCCTACTATATGTATCAGAGTGAATGGACCGACAAACCGGTGCTTCACCTCTTCCCGCACTGGAACTGGCTTGAAGGACAGGACATAGACATGTGGTGCTACTACAACAATTACGACGATGTGGAACTCTTTGTAAACGGCAAGAGTCAGGGCGTGCAACGCAAGAAGGACTCACACCAGTTTCATGTGGCATGGCGTGTGAAATACGAACCGGGAGAAGTGAAGGTAGTCGCTCACCGTGACGGCAAGGCTGTAGCCGAACAGACCATACGCACTGCCGGCGCCCCCGACCACATACGCCTCACCGCCGACCGCTCGGCTATGACCGCCGACGGAAAGAGTCTGGCTTTCGTGACAGTGGAGGTGCTCGACAAGGACGGCAACCTCTGTCCGCATGCCGACGACCAGATCTTCTTCGATGTCAGCGGCAACGGTGCCATTGCCGGCGTGGATAACGGTTTGCAGACTTCCATGGAACGCTTCAAGGACAACAAACGCAAGGCGTTCAATGGCAAATGTCTCGTCGTACTGCGTGCCGGAAAGACTCCGGGCAAGTTGCATATCAAAGCCAAGAGCTACAACCTGAAGAGTAGCGAACTGACATTCGATATTGCGGCAGTACGTTGAAAAAAACGGAGTTGGCGGTGTGTCAAAACTGAAGTTATCGGAAGTTAGGCTTCGCCGGAAGTTAAAGGAAGATAACGGACAATAGCAGAACCCATTGAAAACTAATGGTAATGTCCGTTACCTTCCATCCGCCGAGGCGGATTAACTTCCGATAACTTCGGCTAACTCCCGTTTTGACACTCCTCCGGGATAAACGGAAATTAGCGGACAATAGTACAAACTTGCTGAAAAAGCAATGCTATTGTCCGCTAATTTCCGTTTATATTCCATTAATTCCCGCTAACTCCCTTTCCCTTTATACCCAAGCGTCCTCATGGCATTGAGCACGGCAATGACGGTGACGCCTACATCGGCAAATACAGCCATCCACATTGTGGCTATGCCGAGGGCGGCGAGCAGGAGCACAAGCACCTTTACGCCGATGGCGAACACTACGTTCTCGTGGGCAATGCCCAGCGTGCGGCGGGCAATGGCTATGGCGGTGGCAACCTTGGTGGGGTTGTCGTCCATCAGTACAACATCGGCTGCCTCTATCGCCGCGTCGCTGCCCAACGCTCCCATGGCTATGCCCACATCGGCACGCGCCAGTACAGGAGCGTCGTTGATTCCGTCGCCCACGAAAGCCGTGGTTCTGCCGGCGGGAGTCGCAGACGCCAACTGCTCGAAAGCGTCTATCTTCTCTGTTGGAAGGAGTCCGGCGCGGCATTCGTCTATTCCTAATTCCGCAGCCACGCTCTGTGCCACTTCCTTACGGTCGCCAGTGAGCATGGCGACGCAGCCCACTCCCATTCTCTTGACATCGCTTACCGCCTCGGCAGCAAAGGGTTTTATAGCGTCGGACACTACTATATGGCCGGCATAGACTCCCTCGATGGCGACATGCACCACAGTTCCCACACGATGGCACTGGTGCCACTGCGCTCCGACGGCATCCATCATGCTGCCGTTGCCCACGCACACCGTGCGTCCGTTCACCTTGGCGCTGATGCCTTTTCCTGCCACCTCCTGCACATCGCTCACCTTGCATCCGTCCTGCTCGTGGGCGAAAGCCGTCCGTAGCGACACGGCAATGGGGTGAGTGGAGTAACGCTCCACATGGGCGGCGAGGTGCAGCAGTTCGTCGGCGGAGATGTCGCTGGGATGTATCGCCGTCACTTCAAACACGCCTTTCGTCAGCGTTCCCGTCTTGTCGAACGCTACCGTACCCAGACGGGCAAGCGCATCCATGTAGTTGCCACCCTTAATGAGTATGCCATGACGCGCCGCGCCGCCAATACCGCCAAAGAACGACAGCGGAATGGAAATGACGAGAGCACACGGACACGACACCACAAGGAATGTGAGGGCGCGATAGAGCCACACGGTGAAACCTGCTCCGTAGCTCGCGCAGAACAGCGGTGGAATGAAGGCGAGCACCAGTGCCGTGACAACGACGACGGGAGTGTAGATGCGTGCGAACTTCGTGATGAAAGTCTCGCTGCGGCTCTTGCGCTCGCTGGCGTTCTCCACCAGACTTATTATCTTCGTGGCTGTCGATTCGCCGAAAGTCTTTGTCACCTTGGCGCGCAGCACTCCGGAAATGTTTACGCATCCCGATACCACGCTGTCGCCCACCGTCACATCGCGCGGCATACTCTCGCCGGTGAGTGCCACGGTGTTGAGTGCCGACGCACCTGCGGTGACAACGGCGTCGAGCGGCACGCGTTCGCCCGGGCGTATCTCTATCGTCTCGCCCACAAGCACGCTCTCCGGCGACACCGTCGTCATTTCGTCGCCGCGCACCACGTTGGCAGTGTCGGGGCGTATGTCCATGAGCTGCGATATGGAGCGGCGGCTGCGGTGCTCGGCATAATGCTCGAACAGCTCGCCCACCTGAAAGAAGAGCATCACGAACACCGCTTCGGGAAACTCCGTTTCTGCTCCCGGCAGGAAACCGATGAAGAGTGCGCCCACCGTGGCGATGGTCATAAGCACATCTTCGTCGAGTGCTTCGCCGTGGCAAAGTCCCTCTATCGCCTCGCCCACGACATCGTAGCCCGCCACGAGGTAGGGCACAAGATATACCAAAAGCAACTGCCATACGGCAAGCTGCCCCGTGTGTTCCACTCCCACTGCCACGACAAGAAGCACGGCAGCTACAACGATTCTTGTGATTTTTGTCTTCATATTCCTCTTATTCTTTTTTTATTCTCCTGCAAAATTACGAATATATGGATGCAACCGGGTTGCAAAGTTCTACAAAGAGGATTGGGAAAATAATTCATATTTCATAATTTGGTTTCGCCTTCTAATTCGCAATTCAGAATAAGAGGTCGAGCGTCCCGCTCGACAACACTGCGCAAGTCTGCAAATTGAGAGCTGTTTGGATGGTGTTGAGGTGTATCAAAATAGAAGTTATCGGGAGTCAGGCTTCGCCGGAAGTTAAAGGAAGATAACGGACAACAGCATAACTAATTGAAAATAAAGGTAATGCCCGTTACCTTCCATCCGACGCAGGCGGATTAACTTCCGATAACTTTAGTTTTCAAACACATTCTTTATGCGAAACCCACTGCAAAATGTTAAAAAAACGCCTTGAATTACATTTAAGTGTCCATTGTTTCTTGTTCGTGAAACAATATGGTTACCTTTGCATAAGATAGGCGGCACTCGGCAATTTGAAAACAAGTTTTCATTGCGCTCGTTTGCACTATCTTTGCATAAAATGACAATGTATGGCACAAAATATTTTCCGACTTGTCTTGACTGACGAGGCACAAGACTTTATTGAAAGCTTACCCGAAGCGGTTTCTTACAAGATTTACTACAACATTAAACGTGTTGCTGGTGGAGAACGCAACAAAGAACTTTTCAAAAAGTTGGAAAATTCGGAGATATGGGAGTTCCGTACATTATATAACAAAACTGCTTATCGGCTTTTCGCCTTTTGGGACAAGGACAAAGAGACATTGGTGATTGCCACTCATGGCATTATCAAAAAGACTCAAAAGACACCAAGTAAAGAAATTGCGAAAGCAGAAACTATCAGAAAAGAATATTTCAAAAACAAGTAATTATGGCAAAGATGAATCTTACTCCATTGGATGATGTTCTTGACAAGCATTTTGGGAAAGTAGGCACTCCGAAACGTGACGCTTTTGAAAGTGATGTGGACGAAGCTTTGCACGCCTACCGATTGGGAGAAGCCATCAAGAAAGCTCGTATAGAACAGAACTTGACCCAAGAACAGTTGGGTGAACGTATCGGTGTGAAAAGAGCACAGATTTCTCGATTGGAAAGAGGTTATAGCATAACAATTCCAACTATGAGAAGAGTGTTCAAAGCGTTAGGTGTAGTTACAGCAACAATCGACTTGGGTATTGCAGGAAAAGTTGCACTATGGTAAATGCCTACGCTCGTTTTTATATCGGACGCAGCGCAGACAACTCATAAACACCATGCTGACGGCAGGGCCTATATAAAAGCATTTTTGGTGTACTTTCATAGAAGTACACCTAAGTACACCCGAAGTACACCTCCCTTATCACACTGTCACACAGCCGATTACCCGGATTTGCGGTCAAAAAGGTGTACTTCGGGCGTTTTTTTGAAAAAACTCATTTTCAGTTGGCAGTAATGCTGCGTGTCTTCCGGGCGCAGTAGCGTTCGCACTGCACACAGATGTCATACCCCAGCATCGCTCCAAGCATGAAATCCTCCTCAGGAGTAAGCTGACAGAGAGGGCGCGTCACAATCATGCGTATGGCGTTAAGGCACTCCTCCCTACCGAAATACAGATTCAGGCGGTCGTTGCCAACGGGCTGTATGATGTATCTGATGTTCTGTTTCTCAAGACGCTGCACGGCGAATGCCTTGTATTTCTTGTTGAACGTGAAGAGCACCATGCGCCGCACGCCTTTCTGGTATTCATAGATGTGGTTCATAAGAACCTTCATGTCTATGGGTAATGCTGTGGATTGCTGCATGACTGTAAGCCTTTTTCGATTGATTGTCAGATTGTACAATTACAGACTGGGGAGGATTTGCTGCACCCAAGCGTCAATGCGCTCGTCGGTCTTGTCGTCCTCGTTCACCTCGTCAAGAGCCAGTCCCACGAACTTTCCGTCCACTACCGACTCCGAGTCGTCGAAAGTGTAGCCATCCACCGACACGGCACCCACAATGTCGGCACCGGCTTTGCGGGCGGCATTATACAGTTCCGCCATGCCGCCTACGAACGTGTCGGGGTAAGACTCCGAGTCGCCGCAGCCGAAGAGTGCCACAGTCTTGCCGCTGAGGTCGGCGGCACCGATAGTCCTGACGCCGTCATACCAGTCGTCCTGCAACTCTCCTGCGCCCCATGTCGATGTGCCGAGGATGAGATTGTCGTTGGCAGCGATGACGCTGTCGTCGAGGTCGGTCACGTTGATGATGTTGTCCACACCAAGTTTTGCTCCTATTCTGCCGGCCAGTTCCTCACATGTGCCGGTGCTTGTACCAAAGATGATAACGGTTTTCTTCATGTTCTTCCTTTGTTTTTGTAAGTTTGAAATCGTTGTTCTTCGGTTGCAAAGTTAGCCGTAATGCCGTTACTGCGCAATACCTAAATACTATGATTTGATGCGCCACACCGCCTCGGCAAGACACAGGCGTCAGAAATCCACTTTGACGGGAACCCCGTGAGTGTTCTTCACCTCTTTCATCACAAAGACGCTGTGGAAATAGCCTACGCTGTCGATGTTGCCGAGTTTCTTGCGCATGAACTCCTGATACGACTCCATGTCCCGTGTCTGTATCTTCAGGGTGAAGTCGTATTCGCCGCTGGTGTTATAGCATTCCGTTATCTCATCAATGTCCTGGATGGCAGCCATGAAATCGTCCATAAGCATCTGGGAATGGTGTTTAAGGCGCATGTTGCACAGAACGGTGATGCCGTTGTCTGTCTTTTTGGCATCGAGTATGGCATGATAGCCCTTTATGAAGCCCTCACGTTCCAGACGCTTTTGGCGGTCAAAAGTGGGGGAAGTGGAGAGATTCACCTTCATGGCAAGCTCTTTCACGGTGAGGGTACTGTCCTTCTGAAGCAGTTGCAATATCTTGCGGTCGATGGTATCGAGTTCCGAAAATTTCATATTAAGCCGAATAATATTCTGATAAAGCAAATAAAACAAGCACAAAAGTAGCACATTTTCCTTATCTTGCCAAATTTTCTTTGACAGCAATGGCAACATTCATAACTTTGCATCCGAAAAGAACAATTCAGATACAAACCATTTCAATTTCGTTGTTCTGCGACAGGCGTAAAGCCGACAGGCAGACTGACGGGACTTGAGCAAACAAAAAGAATCAGTTATGACAAAGACAATTAATGGCATCCAAGTGCCCCAACGGGCAGATTTCGTAGGCAGTTTCCTCCGTCCGGCAGACCTTTCGGACAGCAACCGTGATGAATATGTGGCACAACTGGTGGAAAAGCAGAAGGAACTGGGCTACACGCTTATCACCGACGGCGAATTCAACAGAACCTACTGGCACCTCGACTTCTTCTGGGGCTTCGGCGGTGTAACACATGAGGCGGGCGGAGACATACCCTTCAACGGCGAGACGGCACGGTTGGACAAGGTGTATCTCACGGGCAGACTTACGGCGCAGCCGCACCCTTTCATTGAGACGTACAAACGACTGAAGAAGCATGAGGACGACAAGCACATTGCGAAACTCACCATTCCCGCTCCTGCGCAGCTGTTCCAACAGCTCAATCTTCCGCAGAACTTCCTCGGCACAAAGGCCATCTACCCCGACACCACCGAACTGATACACGACATAGCTGCCGTCTATCAGGACTTCATACGACAGTTTCATGCTGCCGGCGGCCGCTATCTGCAACTCGACGACTGCACATGGGGTGCCATTGTCGGAGCTGCCGGAGCACAACGCTACGAGCGTCTGGGCAGCAACCTTGACGAAGTGAAGGAACTGCTTCTCACCGTCAATAACCTCGCCCTTGAAGGACGGCCCGACGACTTGGTAGTGGCGACACATATATGCCGTGGCAACTACCACTCCACATGGTTCAACAGTGGTGCCTACGACTCCGTGGCAGACTGGGCTTTTGCCCGTGAGAACGTGGATGTGCTCTATCTTGAATACGACGACGAACGCTCAGGAGGATTTGAACCTCTGGCAAAAGTCAGCGACGGAAAGCATGTGGTGCTGGGACTTATAACGACAAAACGGCCAGAACTGGAAGACGAGGACAAAGTGATAGCACGCATTCACGAGGCGACTAAGTACATACCTCTGGAACGCCTGTCGCTCTCTCCGCAGTGCGGTTTCGCTTCATGTGCCATCGGCAACAAGCTCACCACAGAACAGCAATGGGAAAAACTCCGGCTGGTGAAAAGAATCTCTGAAAGAGTCTGGGGATGAAAGGAAGATGTGTCAAAGCGGAAGTCTTGACACATCTTTTTGTATAAATATTTGCAAGAATGAATATAAATGCGTAATTTTGCATTTACATTTCAGTATTATGTATATTTATACAAAGATTAATCAGGATGAACACAATCGACAATTCGCATGGCACTGCGACACAACACTTGAAGAAACGCCCCTCAGCCATACTTTCATTCATGCCCGTCGTGCTACTGGTGGTGATGCTTACATTCACCATCCGCTTCTTCGGTGCCGACTCGCTCTCAGGTGCTTCACAGACCACGCTGCTGGCAGTGTCGGCATTCTGCGTGCTCATAGGAATGCTGAAGCTTAACATTCCGTGGGCAAGTTTCGAGAAAGCGATAACGAAAAACGTGTCGAGCGTGTCGAGTGCGCTCATCATCCTGCTCCTCATCGGTGCGCTGAGCGGCGCATGGATGGTGAGCGGCGTCGTGCCGACACTTGTCTATTACGGTCTGCACATCATACACCCCAGTGTGTTTCTCGCCTCCAGCTGCCTCATCTGCGCCCTCGTCAGCGTGATGACGGGGTCGTCGTGGACCACCATCGCCACCATAGGCATAGCACTGATGGGCATAGGGCGTGCGCAGGGTTTCGCCGACGGATGGGTGGCAGGTGCGATAATCTCCGGAGCATACTTCGGCGACAAGGTGTCGCCGCTCTCCGAGACGACGACACTCGCATCGAGCAACGTGGGCGTTCCGCTCTTCACCCACATACGTTACATGCTCGTAACGACGGTGCCTTCGTTCTGCATAACGCTTGGCATTTTCGCAGCGGCAGGACTCATAGGCGGCACATCTGGCACCGGCGGCGTGGCGGGATTCACCACTGCCCTCACCCACCGCTTCTGCATCACGCCGTGGCTGCTGCTTGTCCCCGTGCTCACGGGGGTCATGATAGCCCGCAAGTGGCCGCCCGTCATAACGCTGTTCCTTTCCACACTTCTGGCGGTGGGCTTCGCCCTGGTGTTCCAGGGCGATGTGCTCGCCGAGATCGACGCCTCGCCATTCAAGGCGGCGATGATGAGTGTCTATGGCGAGACCGCCATAAGCACCGCCGACCCCATGCTCACCAACCTTGTAGCCACACGCGGAATGGCAGGGATGACAGACACCATCTGGCTCATAATCTGTGCCATGTGCTTCGGAGGCACGATGACGGCGAGCGGAATGGTGGGCGGCATATCGCGCCTCTTCATACACAAGGCGAAAGGGCGTGTGTCGCTTGTGGCATCTACCGCCACCACCGGCGTGATGCTGAACGTTGCCATTGCCGACCAGTATCTGTGCATTCTGCTCAACGGCCATATCTTCCGCGATGTGTACGACCGCATGGGATGCGAGCGGCGTCTGCTAAGCCGCACCACCGAGGATGCCGTCACCGTCACATCAGTGCTCGTGCCGTGGAACACCTGCGGCATGACACAGAGCACCGTCCTCGGCGTAGCCACCGTGGCCTATCTGCCCTATTGCTTCTTCAACATCATCTCGCCGCTGATGAGCGTGGTGGTGGCAGCACTCGCAACAAGACACAAGAAAGGGGTGGCAGAGCCGAAGCTGGCGGAAGTCAAGGGAAGTTTATAAACCTGACTTCTGCAATCTCCAGTACTGCCACCCCTCAATATGGTAAGGGTTCAGGCCCGTATGCTTAGAATGTCACATTGAATCCGACATTCACACTTGCGTTGGAACTGAGCGGAATGAACTCCTTGCTGGTCTTGCCGAGCAGGTGGTCCATACCCAGGAACACGTTGAAACCCTTGGGATGGGCGTTGAGCACCCAACCGAAGCTTGCAGTGTAGCTGTTCACAGCAAAGTTGATGCCGCCGTCGAGCCATTTCAGCGGAGCCACGTTGGCACTGAGTCGGCCTTCGGTCCATGTATATTTGCCGTTGATACGGGTTGAACTGAGCAGACCGAACTTAAGGTTGCGGTAGAGCGGGAACGTGTATTCGCAACCGAAGTTCAACGTAGCACCGATGCCGGTGGTGCGTCCGCCGTCATCGCCATCAACCGAAAGGTTGGCGAAGTCGGCTATCTGGTCGCCGTATTTGTCGGCCTGTGCATCGAAGGAGTTGTCCTTACGGTCGCCCGCAGGAGTATTGTCCTTGACTGCAATGTCGTGGAAACCGTCGAAGGTGAAGGTCGTCTGCTTGTTGGAAGCCTTCATTGAGTTGCTCCAGCTGATGAAGCCCAAATCCATGATGGCTGCGCTCACGGTCCAGTCGTCGTTCACCTTATATGTAGCGCCGAGGTCGAGTGCCAGACCGAAGCCGCCCACTCCTGCTCCATCAACATCGATATCGTTCACACGGTCGTACTCGCCCTTGCTGGCGTCGTTGTATTCCTTACGCTCCGTCTTGTATGTGAAGCCCTTCATCGACACGTTGGCCATAGCCTGGCCGCTCATTGTCCACTTGTCGTTGGCACTGAGGTCGGCACGCAGGTTGGTGAACTGTGCATCGGCACGCGCCGCTCCGAGGAGCACCTTCAGCTTAGCACCGGCACGCAACTTCTTGGTAATCTGGCGCGAGTGACCGAACGCGAGCTGCACAAACGACTGCGCATGAACGTTGATGTCGTCCATCACATAGCTCTTGTTACCCGTGTTCTTGGCAAACTCCAGAAGGTCGTAAGGCAATGCCATTCCCACATTTGCACGGGCATCGATGGAGACCGTGTTGTAACCGCCGAACGCCTTGAAGCCGGCAGAAAGCAGGGTGAGGTCCACATCGGCGGTTATCTTGTTCATGCCCGTAGAGAATCCGCTGAGCGCATCGGTTGTGGAAATGTAGGGGTTCATGAATGTCGTCTTCTTGCTGTCGCTGTCGATGCCGTAGCGCGGATTGTCGAAGAGGACATCGCCCAGACCGAAGTTGCCTTGCATACGCACATTGGCATTGCCGAGTGCGGGTATCGACACATAGTTCTGCTCGTTGCCGTAAGCCGGGTTCAGGGTGTGGCGGAACTTGTAGTCGTCGGTGAAATAGCCCGAATTGAGTCCCTGAGCCATGACATTGCACGCCAGTGTTGCCAGCGATGCTGCCAATATATATTTATTGAAACTTTTCATAGTGTTGTCTTGGTTTTATTCTTTATCGTCGTCTGTGTTTACAATGATTCGTCCCACGAGCTTCACCTTTATGTTGTTGGCTCTGAGAGTCTGGTTGTATGCGTTGATTGTCTTGCCCACAATGACCTTGTCATCGCCGTTGGCAGCAGCTACAACGCGGTAGGTAATGCCATCAACCTCCTTGAGAGCACCCTTTTGGGCCTCGGTGAGGCGTATGGTTACAGGTGTGGATACAGCCGTAACACCGTCCTCGGAAGCCCTGATTGTGTTGGAGACCTCAACATTGATTCTCTCGTGAGGGATGATGTTGCCGTTCACATCCACTGCCCATGCTGACAGCTGGAGGAATGCCGGCACCTTGTTCTCAATGTCGGTGGTGAGCATCAGCGCGGCACCATCCATGAGTTCGAAGTCGTTTATGTCGTCGTTCCAGCCGTCGAGAGTGTCGTTATACACTATGCGTGCGCCCTCGTCGAAAGCGAGCGGTGCCGAGATGGAGTATTCGGGAGTGATGGTGTAGCGTTTGCCCAGTTCCATTGTGCTCTCGCGTGTGGCGTCGGCACGGGAGTTTGCCTCGAAGCGCACGGTTCTCGGGATGCGCTCTATCACATCAGAGAGGTTGGGAACCGTCACGACCTGGTGGTAAAGCGAAGCATCAACGCCTTCTGCATACTTGCAGATGGCCACCTTGGTGACGCCGTTGGGATTGATGCGGAACTCGGGAACAGCCACGCTGTTGATGAGCGTGCCGTGCTCGTCCTCGGCATAAAGCGTACCTGAGATGTAGCCAGCAATGTCGATATCGCTGTTTATCTTGACATTGATAAGCGGATTGTAGAGGTTCACCTTCACCTCGCCGTCGGTGAGGAAGTCGGGAACATCGGTAATGTCCACCTTACCGAGCTCGCTGAGTTCGATGTCCGGGTCGAATTTACCCGTTGCCTCGTGTACGGTGATGGAACCCATTGTCATGTTGGAAGACACATAGAGGTCGGACGAAGAAGCGTAAGCCTCATCTATTTCATCGAATGTCACACCCATAAGTGCCACTCCGTTGAGGTCCACCCGGCCGTCCTTGCCGTCCTTGCCGGGCTTGTGTACGAGACTGTTCTCTGCCGTAGCCGGCTCTCTGAAGTTCATGGCTTCGAGCACAGCATGAAGCTGAATCTTCGCAGAACTGTTTATGTTGTGGAACACCACCTTGCCGGTAGCCGCATCATAATCGGGCTGCTTGGGCGAGCACTGCTTGATGGCGAGCTTCATGTACGACGGGACGGTGAGGGTGAGAGTCTTGAACACCGGCACTGCACGCTTGAGGTTGGGGCTTACATTCACATCGATTGTGATGTCGGAAGATGTCTTTGCTTCCTTTATCTCCTTGATGTCGCCGGAAGCGTCGCCCGTGTAATGGAATTCCACGGTCTTGCCTTCAGCCGAGACCTCGGCAATTTGGCTGACGCGATGTTTGCCACGAGCAGCTACGGGAGCCACTGCCGGCAGTGCCACGGTCACCTTGAAGTTGTTGTTTATTGTCGCCTTTTGCACCACCACCTTGTTAATCTTCGGGTGGGAAGGGTCGGCATTGTCGCCGTCCTTGTTGAACATATAGTCGCCGTTTTCGGCTATCGACACGAAGTCGCTGTTGTTCAGGTTAAGCACGTCGTCGAGCATGATGTTCTCGGTGTCGCATACGGGCAACTCCAATCCATCACTTCCCACGCCAATTGTGGTATCGACATTTGACAAATCGTAATCGCTGTCAGTGCATCCAGATCCCACGGTAAGGAAACCGAGCGCAAGCATGCACGCGATAAGCTTAGAGCTGTTGATGTCTTTTTTCATAAAGAGTTAAAATTTCGGTTTTTTGATGTTTAAGCTGTTTAGTTCCGTTTTTTCAAAAAGGCACAAGTACATTAGTGTCCCGTTAAAATCGGGACCAGTTAAATATTAATCAAATAACCCCG
>OLGE01001381.1_pt1 | contig 25044 bp, 19 predicted proteins | sample 1605151 | NCBI WGS metagenome assembly OLGE01 (sample SAMEA3888912, study PRJEB22519) | human gut metagenome | biome: human gut; feature: human-associated habitat; material: faeces | place: Denmark | collected 2010
TGGCACGTGAAAATGCATTGCCATCAGTTGAACTTAACAGCAGTCCCACCAGGACTCCAGCAATAACGCCCACCAGCAATTTAAACGGCAGGCTGCAAAAGATACTATTTTTCTTCATTAAATAAATCTCCTTCATTGGTGTAGTTAATAAAAATTATAATATAGGCTGGGAAAAATAACAATGGAAAGGTTTGGGGGATTAGAGAAATAAAAGTGTAATTTAATTAAATTACGCATTGACAATTTAATTAAATGTGATATTATGAAAATGTAATTTAACTAAATTACAGAAAGGAGCTGCGATGAAAATACTGCAATTAAATGATGTAATTAAATTCACAATAGGAAAAAACCCTACAAGAATTAAAGAACAAGAAGTAAATGTATATTCATTAGAAGATTTTGAGAATGATTTATATGGCATAACTACAGAGGGTGATAAATCTGAGTGCATTATTAATCTTATTAAATCTAAAGTAGCACCTGTATCCTTGGATAATCAGAATAAATGTATCACTTCCAATTTTTTAAAATGCGAATTTAATCAGCAGATACTTGATAAGTGGTACTTTTGTTATCAGTTTAATGAGGGAAAAGAATTTGAACAGCAGATAGCAATGTTTCATCAGGGAACTACACTTAGCGTAAAGAAACTGAATATGAAGACAATTGGAGAATTAAAAATCAGATTACCAGATATACAGATGCAGAGAAAGATAGGAGAGATATATAGACAGTCTCTGGTTCAAAACCGTTTGATGATAAAGCAGGCGGAAGATATAAAGAAATTAATACTTAATATTATAAGAAAGCTTGAGGAGGAATAAAACATGGCAGAGAGTAAAGATTTATTACAGGTATTGTGGAGTGGAGCAGATGTGCTTCGCGGAAAGATGGATGCTAATGAATATAAGACATATTTACTAGGATTAATCTTTTATAAATATTTATCAGATTCATATTTAGCAAAGGCATATGATTTGTTGAATGATGAGACTCCAGATAATTTACAGGAGGCACAGAAGCAATATGAAGAAGTAATGAAGAACGAGGATGCTAATGATTTGATACAGGAATTAAGAGAGACTATGCATTACACACTTGATCCTGATATGACTTATGTAAGCATATTGAATGATGCTAAATCAAATGCATTTAACAGGGAAAAGTTACAGGCTGCTTTTAACCGTATTCAGGAATCAGATGAATTATTTAACGGATTGTTTGCAGATGTAGATTTATATTCAAATAGATTAGGAACAGGGGATTTAAAGCAGAGTGCAACAATAGCAGAAGTAATAAAGGTTCTTGACGGAGCAGATCTGATTCATGCCAAAGGGGATGTTCTTGGAAATGCATATGAATATTTAATAGGACAGTTTGCTTCAGAAACAGGAAAAAAAGCAGGAGAATTCTATACTCCACATGGACCAGCGCAGATTCTATGTAGAATTGCAATGACAGGACAGGAAGATAAGAGAGGATTACAGGTGTATGATCCGTGTATGGGTTCTGGCTCGTTAATGCTTAGTTGTAGAAATTATTCAAAAGAGCCAGATTATATCAGATATTATGGACAGGAACTTATGCCATCAACTTACAATTTAGCTAGAATGAACATGTTTCTTCATAGAGTACATCCAGAAAATCAACATTTAAGAAATGGGGATACACTTGACGCAGATTGGCCTACTGATGAAGAAACAGAATTTGATGTTGTAACAATGAACCCACCGTATTCAGCTAAATGGTCAGCAGCAGAAGGCTTTAAGCAGGATGAGAGATTTATGGATTATGGTGGAAAGCTGGCACCTAAGTCAAAAGCAGATTATGCATTTTTGCTCCATGGTTTTTATCATTTGAAACAAACAGGAACAATGGCAATTGTACTTCCTCATGGAGTGTTATTTAGAGGAGCTGCAGAAGGAACAATCAGAGAAACTTTATTACAAAATGGCTCAATATATGCTGTAATTGGTTTGCCAGCTAACATGTTTTACAATACATCAATTCCAACATGCATAGTTGTTCTTAAAAAACATAGAAAAGGAAGAGATGTCCTTTTTATTGATGCTTCTAATCTTTATGAAAAAGAGAAAAAACAAAATGTAATGAATGAAGAACATATTGATAAAGTATTAGAGCTATACAATAACAGGAAAACAGTAGATAAATTAGCATATCTAGCTTCTTATGATGATATAAAGGCTAATGATTATAATCTGAACATTCCAAGGTATGTAGATACAAGTGAGGAAGAGGATGAGATAGATATAAAGTCGCTTATTGAAGATATAAAAGAGACAAATAAAGCAATTAACGAGAATAATGCTAATTTGGTAGATATGCTTGGAAATCTTACATTTAGTTCATCAGAGACAGAAACAGCAGTCAAGGAATTAATAGATATGCTCAAGGAGGTGTAATGATGGGAAATACGCCAAATATAAGATTTAAGGGATTTACTGATGATTGGGAACAGCGTAAGTTGGTTGATGTTGTCGACGTTCGTAGCGGAAGAGATTATAAACATCTAGAAGAAGGGGATATTCCAGTGTATGGAACTGGTGGATATATGCTTTCGGTTAATGAAGCATTGTCCGATGATGAAGATGCTATTGGTATTGGAAGAAAAGGAACAATAGATAATCCGTACATATTGCGGGCTCCATTTTGGACTGTAGACACATTGTTTTACGCGGTTCCACTAGATAAATACGATTTGAATTTTGTTTTTGATATTTTTCAAAATGTTAATTGGAAAGCAAAAGATGAGTCCACTGGAGTTCCGAGTTTATCAAAGGCAACAATAAACGCAGTCGAAACGTTGATGCCTGAATATGCTGAACAGAAGAAAATTGGAGAGTATTTTTCAAACTTGGATAACTTTATCACTCTTCATCAGCGTAAGTGTGATGAAACAAAAAAATTGAAAAAGTTTATGCTTCAAAAAATGTTTCCGAAAAAAGACGAGAAAAAACCAGAGATTAGATTCGCTGGTTTTACTGACGATTGGGAACAGCGTAAGTTGATAGATTATCTTGAGGTATCATCTGAAAAGAATAGAGATAATCGTTTCACAAAAGATGATGTTCTATCGGTTTCAGGTGAATATGGAATTGTAAATCAGATTGAATTTCAAGGTCGTTCATTTGCAGGTGCATCGGTTTCGAATTACGGTGTTGTGGAAAACGGAGATGTTGTATATACAAAGTCACCATTAAAATCTAATCCATACGGAATAATCAAGACAAATAAGGGAATTCCGGGGATTGTATCAACGTTATATGCAGTTTATAAGCCAAAAGAAATAACGGATTCAAAGTTTGTACAGATTTATTTTGAACTTGATTCCAGAATGAATTCTTATATGCATCCGTTGGTAAACAAAGGTGCAAAAAATGACATGAAAGTTTCGGCAGAGAACGCTTTAAAGGGGATGGTTTCTTTTCCTAAAAAAGATGAACAGGAAATGATTTCATTATATTTTTCCTACCTCGACAACCTTATCGCCCTTCATCAACGTAAGTGTGATGAAATAAAAAAAATAAAGAAATTCATGTTGCAAAATATGTTTCCACAGAAAGGATAATGATTATGGCAGAATTAGAATCAGTAATTGAAAAAAAGCTTATAGATCAGCTTTGCAGTGGGGAATCTCAATGGACATACAGACAGGATATTAGAACAGAAGAGGATTTATGGAATAACTTTAAATATATTCTTGAACAGAATAATAAAGCTAAATTAGATGATATTCCGCTTAGCGAATCAGAGTTTGCAAAAGTGAAAAACGATGTGTCACATGCCTCATTCTATGATGCTGGAAAGTGGTTGGTTGGAGAAAATGGAAAAGTATATGTTCATGTTCAAAGAGGAAATGAAACACTACATCTTGTTGTAATGAATAACGAGCATGTAGCAGGTGGTTCAAGTGTTTATGAAGTAATTAACCAGTATCAGGCGTTTAAAGAGGAAAATGATGAGAACGCAAGAAACAGACGCTTTGATGTAACACTCTTGATTAACGGAATACCATTAATTCATATTGAGTTAAAAAATAAAGAGCATTCCTATATGGATGGATACCGTCAGATAAAGAAATATATAGCAGAGGGAAAGTTTCATGGAATTTTCTCAAATGTGCAGATGTTTGTAGTTAGTAATGCTATTGATACAAAATATTTTTCGGCAGCAAGAGATACGGAATTGAACAAAAAATTCCTTACAGGATGGATTGACAGAGAGAATGTGCCAGTATGTAATTACATTGATTTCGCACAGGCGGTACTTAGAATTCCAGAAGCACATGAGATGGTAACTAAGTATACAGTTCTTGATAATGACAAGAAGAAACTGCTTATTCTAAGACCATATCAGATTCATGCTATTGAGGCTATGAGGGAAGCTTCAAAAGCTGGAAAATCAGGATATATATGGCATACAACTGGTTCTGGAAAAACAATGACGTCATATAAGGCTACAAGAAATCTATTAATGGATATACCATCGATACAGAAAACTATCTTTTTAATTGATAGAAAAGACTTGGATATGCAGACTAAAGGTGCGTTCCAGTCATATGCTAACAATGATACTATTGAGGTTGATGATACGGAACATGTTGGCAGCTTAATAAAAAAATTATCAGATGATAACAGGCAGATGATTGTAACTACACGTCAGAAAATGCAGGTTATGATTAACAGGCGTCTTAAAGAGGGGACGAGGGAATATAATAAAATAAAGTCACTCAAAGTAGCATTTGTTGTAGATGAATGTCATAGAGCAGTTACACCACAAACCAAAAGAGATATAGAAAAATTTTTTAGTAATTCTATCTGGTTTGGATTTACAGGAACACCTATATTTGAAGAAAACAAATATGAGCAAAAAGGTGATTTGCCACAGACTACAGAAGAATTATATGGTCCGTGCCTTCATAGTTACACTATAAAAGAAGCTATTCATGATGGGGCAGTATTAGGATTTAATGTCGAAAATCTTGGACCGAAGGATATTTCAAAGGATGAAGAAGAGAAATATTATCATAGTACGAATCATATGAGAAATGTGCTGAACATAATTATTAATCAATCTTTGGCTAAGTTTGGAATGCAAAATGGAAGGGGAAAGACCTATGAAGCTATGCTTACGGTTGAGTCCATAGCAGTTGCACAGAAGTATTATGATATGATTCTGAAAATAAAAGCAGGAGAAGATGAACTTAAAATAAGTGATGAAATAAAGAAAATCTTACCAGATTTTCCTAAAGTAGCAATCACTTTTTCTGTATCAGAAAATGAAGAGGCGTCTCAAGTTAATCAGGATTCAATGAAGAGATATTTAGCATATTATAATAAGCTTTTTGGAACAAAATATGCAATAGACAATATTGGTATATATAATAACAATTTGAATGACAGATTAGCAAGAAAACAGAAATATTACACTGACAGGGAACAACAGGTAGATATTGTTATAGTTGTTGACAGACTTCTTACAGGTTTTGATGCTCCATGCTTATCAACATTATTTATTGACAGACCACCTATGAGTCCACAGGGATTAATACAGGCATTTTCAAGGACGAATCGATTGTTTGATCAGAATAAGGAATATGGTCAGATTGTTACATTTAGAAATCCAAAAGAATATAAGGAAAAGATAAATGCTGCACTTGTCTTATATTCTAAGGGTGGTATAGGACAGGCAATGGCAGAGGATTGGGATACTGTACTCAGTAACTTCATGCTATCTTTAAAAACAATAAGGACATTCGCATCTACCCCAACAGATGTAATGGGATTATCTAAGAAACAGAAAAAAACATTTATCAAGTTGTTTAGAGATTTAGACCATGATTATGCACATTTGAAATCATTTTCAGCATTTGAACCACAGATGTTGGAACAATATGAATTTAGTCAGCAGGTATATGAGGACTATGCAGCGGTTTACAATAATGTCTTGGAAGAAATAAGGAAAGATCCACCAGACGATACAGTGGAGGATCCAATCCGGGATGATTATGATTTGGTGGCATATAATAAGTTTAAAATTGATTTTGAATATATTGTAGAATTACTGCAAGGATTTGTTGATTTTCTGGATCAAAAGGATAAGGAATTTATCGATGAAGAATTTGAACATAAGCTTTCAGAGTTAAAGGAAATAGTAAAAGATTTTGCCGATGATAATCCAAGACTGAGTGATTTATTGTTGCAGGTGTTGAATGAGATTGAACAGGATAAGGCTAAGTTTATGGGGCAGGATATGTCTGTTATCATAAATAAGATGCGCTATACTGCAATAGATACGGAAATAGAAAAGTTTGCAAAGAGGTGGTTTGTTCCATTTGATGCTGTAAAATATGAGGCATATAATTATAAAGATGGGGAACTTGCTAACGGAAATAAGTTAAAGGAGCTTGCTGATTATGCTGGATATAAAGCTAACACTCCTGATGCACTTTCTAAATTGAAATTCAATATAATGCTTATCAGAGAATTCAAGGAAAATCTTATGCCGGAAATTAGTCCTTTAATCGTATAATTAGATGAAGAAAGCTTGTAGTTTTTGCTACAAGCTTTCGTTATCTATAATCAGCGTGCGTATCGAAATTATTAATTCAAGTTAGATAAAGACCTCATAATTAAATCTATATCTTTACTTTCCAGTTCTTGAATAATGTGTAAATATGTCTTCTGTGTTGTTGTAATATTTGAGTGACCTAATCTGCGTGCAACGCTTGCAATTGACACACCAGCAAATAGAAGAAGTGAAGCGTGCGTGTGCCTCAGCCCATGAATTGATATTATTGGAACATCAACTTCCTTACAATGCCTTGCCAGAATACTGTTAATGGTAGAGTTATATATTCTTCCGTTTACAAAAATAGGCTCATCTTCAGGAAGTCTTTTTACAAGCTCCGCAAACTGCATAACAGTTTGCCAGTCTAATGGGATTTTCCGAACAGAAGACTTATTCTTAGTCGGAAGAAAGCCGGTGTGATTCTTGTAATCCCATGTCTTAGAAACAGAAAGCATCTGACGAGATAAATCAAAATCTTTAGGTGTGAGTGCTAACGCTTCCGAGAAACGCATTCCTGTCTTGGCAATCAATAGAATGAGCCAGTCTAAATTAACCTCTGAACTTAAATCAAGATCATCTAATAACTTGTGAAGCTCATATTGATTAAGATATTTGGGCTTCTTTTTTCTAGGTGTTTTGCCTTTAATGATTGCCTTTCTTGTAGGATCTCTCGTTATAAGTCCTTCATCAACTGCATCAAGAATTGCACATTTTAGATGATGGTGGAAATCCATTGTGGTCTGTCGCTCATGCGATAGTGCATAATCATTAAGGAGCTTCTGATATGCAAATCTGTCAAGCTCAGCTAATGTAAGATTAGGAATAAGCTTTTCGAGCCATTGATGAGCCATGTTGTATTTGTTCATAGTGACTGGACGGATAGCGCCTTCTTTGTAAACTGTAATCCACTGCTTATAGTAATCGCAGAATAGAATTGCGTTATTAGTTGTCGTTGTGTACATTTGTAAGTTCTCCTTTCTCGTTGTAATACGCACGCCGATGAAGAGTGATGAGGTGATCAAGGTTGGAGAAATACTGCCCAATTTGCTGTTGCTCTTCCTCTGATGGAACCATAAACTCCATTTTCGAAAACATATATCCCGTAATCTGGTTAATCGTTGCTCCCATATTCTTTGCAATTTCATTTTCAAATGCCGATGTATCAAGTAATGCATTTACAAAAGAAGATTGTCCTGAACGTATTCCGCTCATAAATGCTCCAATCACTGTATTTGGCATGGAAGCCTTAATTTGTGCATGTTTTCCGATAAGTGCACGCGAACCATTTCTTACAACAACAATAATATCACCTACCTGCACATTCTCAGATGTAGCAACTTTATCATTCACATATACATTATCAGCATCTACAATTTCTCCATTTTTTACATTAGAAGATCTCAAAACCAATGTTCCCATTTCCTGAATATCATTTGGTGTATAAGTCAAACCATTATAAAATGAAACAAATTCAGGAAACTTACGCTGTTCCCAATCATTTCATATTGAAAGAATAAAAAATGACTTACGCTGATGAAGAGTGATGAGAGTATCAAGTGACTCAATATAGTCCCCAATTTTTTTCTGCTCCTCATATGAAGTCCAAGGAATTTCAATGGTTTTCATACCATCAATATCAATACTTCTTCCATCTCTGATTCCGTATACATGAGGCACTAATTTATGCTTGATAAATTCATACGAACGGAAGTATGGATAATAGAATCTTGAATCCACCTCATCACCGTGAAATGTATGATATGCTGGGCTTATCAAGCCATTATGGTTAGATTTTTCAAGTCCACCTTCAAAGGATCTAAGGTGCACAATAAAGTCATCTTCTCGAACCATTTTGTACCATGCTAAACTCGATTTATCATACTGTAATTTACGCTCAGATTTTTCTCTAAGAACTGTTCCGCCACCTTGAATAATAGTTAATGCAGGTAACTCTGGATGGTTCTTTTCCGAGTATTCTTGGAACACTTCTCCCAACTTACGCTGTTCCCAAGTGTCTTTTATTTGACATTATAATATAATGAATTTATCATTATATTAAGAGTTTGATTTTATTAATATATATGAAAAGATACTATAATATAATTAAATGAAAGGTAAGAACAAAATGTATAAAAGATCTAGAAAAGAATGTTTAAAAGACATAGGGAAAAAAGAATATGGATTTGATATAGAGCGAGAAGAAATCATATACTTATATCATTGTGGAATGAAATTAAGTAGAAAACAATGGAAAAAATTAGATGAAATAGAAAAAGATGGAGGATGTTCATATAAAAAATGGGAACAGTATATTAAACAAAAATATTTAACTGAAAATAATGAGGAATTTAAGGGCTTTCTGAGACAATTTTTAGTGGTTCAAGAGAATTTTTTGGAGACAGGACAAATAATATGTGCGGCTTTGTTGGGAGCATTGTTTGCAACATTTGCATCTGTTGGGCAAGAAATAATGAGTGGTATTGATGATTTAAGTATATGTAATTTTATTTTATCATTAGTGGTGCAGTTTGTTATTATAGTATTATTTTTTGCTATATGTTCATTCTATGTCATTAGAACGGTAAATAATATTACATTTTTAGAAAAGGCACGAAAGAATATGTGTAAAGATATTCTTGAAATTTTGAAAAAATAATTTATATTTCCTCCACGCAACCAATTCCACCACAATTCCCACTTTTCTGACAACTACAATTGGTGGAATCCGCATTTTACAAGGATTATAATACATACATAACAACAGAAAGGACTGACATTATGCTACAGGAGAATCTTATTATGCTGAGGTCGCTTGCGGGAAAGACGCAGGAGGATATCGCAGAGGTCATTGGAATATCGAGACAGGCATACGCCAAATGGGAGCGTGGTGAAACAATTCCCGATATTGAAAAATGCAGCAGGCTTGCGGAATTTTATGGCGTGACGATGGATTCATTGATTAAGGATGATGTGCAGCTTGAAGGTAAAAGAATGGCGCCTGCACCTAAGGGCAAACATATGTGGGGTGTTGTGACAGTCAACGACCGCGGACAGATAGTTATTCCTAAAGAGGCTAGAGAGACTTTTGGACTGGTGAATGGCAGCAGGCTGGTTGTGCTTGGCGATGACAATGAGGGCATAGCGCTTGTTAAAGCAGAGCAGTTTGAAGAGAAACTTAGCATGGCAATGTCGGTTCTTAGTAAAGATATTAAGGAATGAGGTGTTATGTATGATTTGTCCAAAATGTAATAAGGAAATGCGAAAAGGATACCTTTTCAGCAGTAAAGACGGCGCATTCAGCTTTGCCGATGAAGTGCCTGGAGTATTCACAAATGCGAAAACAGCCAAAGGATTTGTTGAAATCACACCGCTTAAAGCGAGCCACAGAACGAAAGTGGAAGCATGCATATGCGAGAATTGCAGGATAGTAGAATTTGAATATTAGATAAATAAAGGAGCACACACATGAACACCCAACCATTTACCATATCACCAATTCCAGACGACATATTTGCAAAGATGCAGGGGAAATCATTTAAGGACAACTGCACCGTGCCAAGAGAAGATTTGCGGTATCTTAAAGTTTTGCATGTCGGATTTGATGGGAAAACGCACATAGGAGAGCTGGTTGTGAACAGGCTGATTGCTGATGATGTGCTTGATATATTTAAGCAGCTTTACGAGGCTGGCTATGAGATTGAAAAAATCAGACTTATTGATGAATATGATGCTGATGACGAGAAGTCGATGAGTGATAATAATTCTTCAGCGTTTAATTTCAGATACATTTCCTATTCAACGAAGCTGTCAAAGCATGCGTTAGGGCTGGCGGTTGACATCAACACGCTTTATAATCCTTATGTGAAATATGTTGATGGCAGAAGAAATGTAGAGCCTGCCAATGCTGAAAAGTATACAGACAGAAGCATTGAATTTCCACACAAAATCGACCATGACGATTTGTGCTATAAGGTGTTTGCAGAACATGGATTTGAGTGGGGCGGCGACTGGGAACATGCAAAAGATTACCAGCATTTTGAGATGCCAGATGAGTGGATTGAGAAAAGTTCATACAGAAAAATGTAACATAACACAAAAGTTCGTACATAAAAGTGTGACAAAACACATTTTTACGTCCATAAAAATGTAAGGCAGGTGACAACATGAATTGCGAAGATATGACAAGAATCCCACAATTAAATAATGTGCTGAATATGAAGGCGGGAGCTGCGGGCATGAAGAACACGATAAGGTGGATATATTTTGCGGACTGCCTGCAGTGTGTTAAGAATGAGTATCATGTTGAGGATTATATTCATGGCGGCGAGTTCGTAGTGCTGACGAATCCTGATGTGACAGAGGATAAGAAAAAGCTGATGGCGCTCATTACCGATATGGTCGATTATGGTATTGCGGCACTTGGAATCAATGAGGGACAGATTCTGCCGGAGCTTATCGAGTATTGTAATAAAGAAGGACTTCCGCTTTTTGAGTTGCCGGAGAAATTTCCGCTTGTAGATTTATCACAGATATTGTGTAAGAGACTGGTGCTTGAGGAGAATAACAGAAATCTTGAGGAGCAGGTATTTGCGTCAATCCTTGATGCGGAGCATCTTAACCGTGACAGTGTGCTTGAGCAGGCACAGTTTCTTGGAATTGACCTGACAGGAAGCTTCTGTGTTGTTGAATTCGTATTTGGAAAGAACCGTCGTGGCAGCAAAGATTTATTATCAACCGGACAGGAGATAAGAAGCATTATCAATATGGAGTTCTCATTTTATTCGGGGAATGTGCTTGTAATGCCGCAGACTGGAAGCGTTCTTGCACTTGTTTCGACGGACAGGATAAGTGATGAGGACTTGAAGGCAGTGTTAAAGCGTATCATTGAAAATGCTGACAGGAAACATCACATTTGTCTTAAGGCTGGAATTGGAAGTAGCGTTGAATATCTTGAAGATGTGAAGAGCAGCCGAAGAGAAGCTGCAGAAGCAGTTAAAGTTGCTTTGGTTTCGGATACGGAGGAACGAATCTTTTTTTATAAAGAGCAGGGAATATATACATTTATATCGAAGGTTACGGACAGCAGGTTTCTGGATGATTATGTTGTGAAGAATATCGGCAAGCTGATAGACGCTGACGAGATTAATAACGGCAGTCTGTGCGAGACACTGGAGAGCTTTCTTAACCACAACTGCAATGTAAAAGAGACAGCGCAGAGTCTGATTATTCACAGGAACACGCTCAATTACAGGCTTAACAAGATAAGAGAACTGCTTGGGGTTGATTTTGAGAATATGGATACATGCCTTGAGTTAAAGCTTGCATTTATGATAAGAAGCTATCGCGGCAGAAAATAAATGCAGATTCAGTGAGAAAGTATCTGTTTGTGCACGGTGCACAATTAATATAGTTAATCAGAAACATTGATAAAGAAAGAGAAAATAGTATAATTCAGACCATAAACAAAATAAATTAAAGTTTTTAAAAGACAAAGGCGTCGAGAATGGATAATTCTCGGCGCCTTTCTCTTTTGTGAGTTTCATCAATAAGGAGGATTTTATTATGACAACTACAGAATTATCAAAGGCACTTCCAGAAATTATTACAGAGCAGGTTCCAGGACCTAAGTCAAAGGCACTTCTCGACAGAAGAGATGCAGCAATTCCTAAGGCACTCTGCGGAAAGGCTTATCCAATATGTATCAAGCAGGGCGGCGGAGCAATGTTTGAAGACCTTGATGGCAATAAGTTCCTTGACTGGGTTGGCGGCGTTGGCGTTCTTAATATCGGTTATTCTAATCCAGAAGTAATTGAAGCAGTTAAGGCACAGACAGAGAAATATTTCCACACGATTTTCAATGTATATGTTCATGACGGATATGTAAGCCTTGCTGAAAAGCTTAACGAAATAATGCCATGCAAGGGTGATGTAAAGAAAACATATTTTGCTAACTCAGGTGCTGAGTGTGATGAAAATGCAATTAAGATTGCCAAAGCATTTACAAAGAGAAACGGAGTTATCTGTTTTACAGGTGCTTTCCACGGAAGAACTAATCTTACAATGGCACTTACAGCCAAGAAGGTATATGCAGTAGGTATGGGACCTTTCCCAGCAGGTATCTACAGAGCACCTTATCCATACCTTTACAGAGCACCTAAGGGATACACAGAAGCAGAGGCAATTCAGTATTACATAGATGAACTTAACAGAATATTTGATGAGGGCGCACCAGCAAGTGAAATCGCCTGCATGATTGTTGAACCATTCCAGGGTGAGGGCGGATTTATCCCAGCGCCAATCGAGTGGGTTAAAGCAGTAAGAAAGATATGTGATGACAACGGAATCTTAATGATAGCTGATGAAGTTCAGTGTGGTAACTGCAGAACAGGAAAGTATTATGCTTCTGAGTACTGGGCTGAGGCAGGTGCGGCACCTGATATTATCACAACAGCCAAGTCACTTGGTGCAGGACTTCCAATCTCAGCAATCACAGCAAGAGCAGAGGTTATGGATGCAGCTCCGGCAGGAACTATCGGTGGTACATTCTGTGGTAATCCTGTTGCAGCCGCCGCAGCACTTGCAGTAATGGATGTTATGAAGCGTGATGATTATGCAGCTAAGGCAAGACATATCGGAGAGACAATTATGAAGCGTTACAAGGAGCTTCAGGACAAATATGATGTTATCGGTGATGTAAGAGGACTTGGCGCAATGGTTGGTATAGAGTTCGTTAAGGACAGAGAGACTAAAGAACCGGCAACTAAGCTTGTTGCAGACCTTATCCAGAATGCTATCCAGAAGGGACTTCTTCTAGAAAGCTGTGGTACAGCAAGCAACACAGTAAGATTCCTGGCACCTCTTACAATGACAGATGAGCAGATGGAGAGAGGTCTTGAAATCTTCGAGGAAGCTTTAAAGGAAGCTTTGGAAGCGTAGTGCAAATGTGGTTTTAACCACAACTTAATTGTGGGAGGATATATTATGGAGCAGAAATCGAAATTTGATAAGGTAATGGGTGCCTGGGACATACTTGTTATCGCATTTGGCGCGATGATAGGCTGGGGCTGGGTAATTAATTCAGGTGACTGGATTACAACTGCCGGATTTATGGGCTCAATCATAGCAATGCTTATCGGTGGCGTTATGGTATTTTTCGTAGGACTTACCTACGCAGAGCTTACATCAGCAATGCCTCAGTGCGGCGGCGAGCATGTATTTAGTTACAGAGCGATGGGACCTACAGGTTCTTTCGTGTGTACATGGATGATTATATTAGGATATGTGGCTACCTCAGCATTTGAGGCAACCGCACTTCCAACAGTTATTACTTACCTTTTCCCTAAGTTTAATCAGGTTTACCTTTATTCAATAGCAGGAAAAGATATTTACCTGACAACAATTCTGTTAGGTGTAGGCGTTGCGGTATTAATTACATTTATTAATATCAGAGGCGCTAAGACAGCAGCTATATTACAGACAGTTCTTACAGCAATTATCGCTATTGCAGGAATTCTTCTTGTAGTCGGTTCAGCAATTAACGGTGATGGTGCTAATATTACAGGACAAATGTGGGAATCAGGCACAGGTACAACTCTTGGCAGTGTCTTCAAGGTAGCCTGCATGACACCATTCCTTTTTATAGGATTTGATGTAATTCCACAGGCAGCAGAGGAAATTAATGTGCCATACAAAAAGATTGGTAAGATAATGCTTCTGTCTATATTCTTAGCCGTTGCATGGTATCTCCTTATCATATTTGCAGTCTGCTACATAATGCCACAGAGTGCAATTGCACAGGAAATGTCTTCACAGAACGGACTTGTATCTGCCAAGGCAATTGAGATAGCGTTCAGATCACCGCTTATGGGCAAGGTTCTTATCATCGGTGGTTTATGTGGAATCATCACATCATGGAATTCATTCCTGATGGGCGGCAGCCGTGCACTTTACTCAATGGGTGAGTCACTTATGATTCCTAAAATGTTTGGTAAATTAGGAAAGCATAAGACTCCTGAAGCAGCCATTATCCTTTGTGGTATTGCCTGCGTTGCAGCACCTTTCTTTGGAAGAGGCGTGCTTGTATGGTTAGTTGATGCAGCTTCATTTGGTTGTGTTATTGCTTATATGTTTGTTTCAATTTCATTCTGTATCCTTCGTAAGAAGAAGCCTGAGATGGCAAGACCTTACAAGGTTAAGGCAGGCAGATTTGTTGGAGTTATGGCAGTACTTATGGCAGGCTTCATGACATTACTCTACATTGTTCCAGCTTCATTTTCAGCCGCACTTGTATGGCAGGAATGGATTGTAGTTGGTATCTGGCTTGCACTTGGTGCGTTCTTCTACTTCTATTCTAAGAAGAAATACGGTGCAGAGTTTGGTCGTGATATATTCATTGTCGAGGACGGTGGAAAGGCAGAAGAACAGGAAGAGGCAGTACTTCCAAATGCAAAATATCCGGACAGACATTTTGTTATTACTGTCGGCTGTGAGTACGGAAGCGGCGGACCACAGATTGCCAAGATGGTTGCCGACAGATTAGGAATCGAGTATTACAACAGAGATCTTGTTGATAAGGTCGTTGCACATATTGGTGTAGATAAGGGACTTGTTGAAGAGGCTGATACAAAGATTGGTGTAAGATACGCATTTGACACATCATACGGTGTAAGATATGCAAATCTTTCTAACAGAGTTATTGATGCACAGTTCCAGGCAATTAATGATTTTGCCAACAAATCATCATGTGTCATTGTTGGACGAAGCAGTGACTACATTTTAAGAAACAGAGATGATGTTCTCAATGTATTTATATATGCACCTCAGGAAGACGAGATTGCTGCAGTTATGAAGGAAAAGGGCATCAAGAATATGCGTAAGGCTAAGGAAGAATGGGAGTCTGTTGATAAAGCACAGCATGCAAGGCATGAGTACATTACCGGAAAGAAGCGTGGCGACAGACATACAAGAGATATGCTTATTAACAGCAGTATCTTAGGCTGGGACGAAACAGCGGATATGATTATTGATATGATTGACCGCAAGTTTGAGCATGATGATGCAAAGCAGTTAAAGAAGGAGGCTTAAGGCAGATGAAAGGCTTTTCTATAAAGACAGAAATACAGGAATTTGATACATTTGAACAGTTTGCCAGGGAAGCCGGAATCGGTGAGAATGACCTTGTGCTATGCGGAGAGCATACATTTGACAAATATATTGCTCCGCTTAACACAGGTGTCCAGACACTTTTCCGTGAGAAATACGGCAAGGGCGAACCGACAGACGGCATGGTTGACGCAATTCTTAATGAACTTCGTGATAAGACTTATGACCGTATAATTGCAGTTGGCGGCGGTACAGTTATTGATATTGCAAAGGTTGTTGCGGTTGCAGGAAAGGATGATACTGTAGATGACCTCTATGATAAAGTAGGAAGTCTTAGCAAAGTTCATCCGCTGATTATTGTTCCTACAACATGCGGAACCGGAAGCGAGGTTACTAATATTTCAGTTATTAACCGTGTCAGCAAAGGCGTGAAGATGGGACTTGCAGATCCGGCAATGCTTGCAGACAGTGCAGTTATGATAACTAATATGCTGGACTCACTTCCATATAAGATATTTGCAACTTCTTCAATAGATGCAATGGTTCACAGTGTTGAATCCTTCTTAAGTCCTAATGGCTGCAGTATTTCAAGAATTTTCTCAACAGAGGCACTTAAGACTATTCTTACATGCTGGAAGAAATCTGTAGAGGCTGGAGGAGAAGATGCATGGAAGGCTTATGCGGCAGATTTCTTAAAGGCTTCTAACTGGGCAGGACTTGGATTCGGCTATGCAGGATGTGCAGCGGTTCATGCCTGTGCATATCCATTAGGCTCTGTATATCACATACCTCATGGACAGTCTAATCAGCTTATGTTTAAAGATGTCATGAAAATGTATAAAAAGATTAAGCCGACAGGCAGAATCAATGACCTTGAAGCTGTTATCGCAGCAAGCCTTTCAGCAGCACCTGAAAATGCGCTTGAAGAACTTTATGCACTTATGGACAAGGTGTTAAAGAGTGCGCCACTTGAAGAATTCGGAGTAAAGAAATCGGACCTTGCAATATTTGCAGGTGATGTAATAAAGACTCAGCAAAGACTCCTCAGGAACAACTATGTGCAGCTTAGTGAGGAGCAGATACTTGAAATATATGAAGCTGCATATTAATAAATGCTTATATCTGTATTCATAAGAAAACTATCCCCAAAATGCGGCGTGTCAGGAAACTGGCGCGCTGTATTTTATGTGAAATCCCCTTGTTAATTACTATTACAAGTGCTATTATCACAATATGGTTAGTATAAGCTAACATAAGCTAGTTGCTACTATGAAAATGATAGGAGGGAATATATGTTTATAGATATTAAGGATGCAAGAAAACATTATGGTGAGGGCGAAACACTTGTCAACGCACTTGACGGTGTAAGTCTGTCTTTGGGAGAAGGCAGGATATATGTAATTCTTGGACCTTCAGGTTCAGGAAAGAGTACACTTCTTAATATGATTGGTGGGCTTGATTCGCTTGATTCAGGAGAGATTACGATTTCAGGCAGGAATATAAGCAGAAGTGACAAGAAGAAAATGACAGACTACAGAAGGGAAGATGTTGGATTTGTATTCCAGTTTTACAATCTGATTCCAGACCTTACAGTGCAGGAAAATATTCAGGTTGTCGCTGATATTGCAAAGCAGCCAATGGATATAGAAGAGGTAATGAAAGCACTTGATATTGACAAATACAAGAATCGTTTTCCTAAGGAACTTTCAGGTGGACAGCAACAGAGAGTTGCGATAGCAAGAGCATTAATAAAGAATCCTAAGATTCTTCTGTGCGATGAGCTTACAGGTGCGCTTGATTCCAAGTCATCAAAAAATGTCCTGAAATTCATAGAGAAAGTCAATGAACAATTTAAGACTACAATTATAATCATAACACATAATGAAGCGATAGCTGATATGGCGGATACAGTCATAAGAATTAAAGATGGTCAGGTTGCTTCCTGCACAAACAATGGCAATAAGCGTAGTGCAGAAGAACTTGAACTGTAAAAGCAGAAGCACAAGTATGAATTTTAAAATGTGATTATGAGGAGGCTGGTTATGACTCTTAACAAGAGATATTTAAGAAATGTTAAAGAGAATCTGTCATTTTATGTAGCTGCGGCAGTTCTTACGGTAGTTGCCATGCTGCTGTTCTATCTTTTTTACATAGCAGGAACAGGAATTAAATCATATGGTGACCAATTCTTTATAGATAATAAGCTGGAAGATGCCACATTTACAACATATGTGGAGATACCTGATAACGAGATTACTAATATTGAGAAGAAATATAATGTTACATTTGAGAAAGAACATTATGTAAATATTAATGAGGACGGATATAAAGTAAGAGTTTTCAAACGCAATAAGAAAATCGACCTTTATGAGGTGATTGATGGAAATGACATATCTAACGATGATGAGATTGTTATATCAAAGGGATATGCTGAAAGTGAGCATGTAAGTATTGGCGACAGGCTCACAATTAAGGGAAAAGAATACAAGGTTACAGGATATTTCTTAAGACCTGATTACCTGTATATGCTTGAGAATACTGATGATTCATACAAGAATATCACATCATTTTTCCTTGCATACATGACAGATAGTGCGTACGATGCGCTTGAGGCAAGCTCATGTCAGTACAAGGTAGTATACAGTGACGACAGTGATGTGACACAGTTCAGAAAAGACATGAACGAGCAGTACAAGATAAACAGCTATCTTGCTAAAGACAATAACCAGAGAATTACAATGGTTGATGATCAGGCAATAATGTTTCTTATTATGGCATTTGTATTTCTGTTTACACTGCCGCTTATTACAGTTGCACTTATAGCTATTATAATAGGCAGAAAGATAAAGCAGGAACAGAAAATGATTGGTACACTGTCAGCACTTGGCTACACTAAAAGACAACTTATGTGGCATTACAGTGTGCTTGCCATGATTCCGGGACTTGCCGGTGGAATTATTGTTACAATTATTACCAAGATAATACAGCAGCCATATGGCGAAATGAGCCTTGCAGATTATGAGCCAATGCCGGTCCATTTCACACTTCCAATTTCGATAGCGGTTATAGGAATAATAATTCCTACGGCTATCTATATGCTTGAGGCAGCACATAAAGTGTCTAAGCTCTTAAAGAAAGACACTGTAGAAATGCTTAATGGCAATGCAGATGGTGACAGCAGAACAAGACATGTATTAGCCGGTAAGAAGGGTAAGGTAAGAAACAAGTTCGCATTAAGAAGCATACTTGCCAATCCGGGAAGAAGCTTTGTTGTATTTTTAGGTGCATTTTTAGGGGCACTGATGATAACAGTTGCGTTTATGTTTATAGACTCTATCAATAATGTAATTGACAGAGGTGCTGACAGCATGGGAAGTTTTAAGTATGAATATGTTCTTAACCGCCTAAAGACAGATGAGGTGGCAGGAGCAGATGAACTTGTTATAGGAAAATACGAGCATGACGGATCTTCATTTTCACTGATAGGCGCGGATACAGATGTGAAGTATCTGAATATTGATACTGAGGATGGCAGCAGGGCAGACCTTTCCAATGGATATTATGTTACAAATGTAATGGCATACGCCTATAAGCTTGAAGCCGGGGACGAATTTACATTTATTAATCCTGTTACAATGGAAGAAAAGAAAGTCACAATAAGCGGAATTATAATGAATGACAGCCAGAAGCTGCTTGTGTGCAGTCAGGACAATGCAAGGAAGCTGCTCGGCTGGAATGAAGGAACATACAACGGACTGCTTTCGGAGAAAAAGCTTGACTTAGGTGATGAGATATCCAAGACGGTTACATCTGATGATATCAGGGAGCAGATGCAGACAATTCTTACAGAGATGGGCGCAATTATATATTCACTTGCAGTAATCGGTGCGATTATATGTATTGCGGCACTGTATGTATCTGTAAATATGCTTATTTCAGAGAACCGCCACAACATATCAATGCTTAAAGTGCTTGGTCTTAAAAGACGCGAAATTAACAGAATGATTATTGATGTAAACCATGTTATAATACCTATTGGTATAGCTGTTGGAATGCTTGCAGGTTATTTAATGATGGTAGTGGTATTCAGGATATATTCTGGAATGGAGGGGGTGCTTTACACACCGGTAATAACAGCACAGAGCATAATACTGACTATAGTAATAGTGATTGCATGCTATGCAGTATCACTTCTTATAGTGAGAAGAAAGGCTGACGGGGTTGATATGGTTGAAAGCCTGAAAGATAATAGAGAGTGATTGTGTAATAGCAATAAATCAGTTTTTAAGTAAAAATGTATTAAGAAAACGACATATTTCAGAACTAACTATACAAAATGCACAAACACTTGCGTAAATCTTTGTAATTTTAAGCCATTTCATTTTTATCCATATTGTGGTATTTTTAGCAACAGAGGCGATTTATTTTGCATGATATAGGACACTGCCAGCAAAATAACGCCTCTTTTGCTATTTAATCTATAATGTTTGGGAGGTTAATCATGATTAAGAAGGCAAGAAGGGTTTTTGCAGCTGTTGTTGCGGTATTATTAGTATGTTTTACAGCAGCTCCGGTGTTGTCAGCTAATGCGGCAACACAGAATTCATGGAATTTCAAGAATTCTAATTTTAAGAAGTTAGGAACTATTAAAGCAAGTACTACAGTAGACGGACTTGGTCTTATGGCAACAAGCAGTAAGACTATGAATGTTAAGGCTGAATCTGTAACAGTAGATGGCACAGCATATACATATTGTCTGGCTCTTTCTGGTACAGGCACTACATCATACCGTTCAGTTAAAGTACCAGTGTCAGGTTCTGATACAATTAAGGTAGTGTTAAGAAGCAGTGGAAGCTCTACCCGTAATTTAATCGTAGCTGATTCTAATGGAAAGAAGCTTGGAACTATTGCAGCTAATAAGACAGCTTCTTTAGGAACATATTCATATTCAGGTTCTAAGGGATACATATATCTGTATTCAGAGAACAGTGGAATTAACATTTACAAGGTACAGGTTGATTCTAAGGACAGCTCATCATCTGGTTCTTCATCAGGAAGTTCATCAGGTTCAGGCAGCTCTTCATCAGGAAGCAGTTCATCTTCAGGTTCATCTATATCAGGTGATTATGTGGTTAAGGCAGGTGGTATGTCTTTAGCAGATGCACTTAAGAAGGCTAAGTCAGGACAGACAGTAGTTATTGATGGAACTGTTAAGTCCGGAGCTGTTTCACTTCCAGCAGGTGTTAATCTTGCAGGAAAGAATAATGCGACAATAGATTTCTCACAGACAAGCGGAAGTTCAGGAAGAGGAATTACATTATCAGGTAATGGAAGCACACTTTCTAACATTACAGTTAAGAATGCTTCTGATAATGGAATCTTTATTTCAGGTTCTAATAATACATTAAAGTATGTAACATGCTGTTATAATGAAGATGCAGGTTTTCAGGTAAGCAACGGAGGAGCTAATAACAAGTTTTATAATTGCAAGTCTCATCATAATGCAGATGCTAAGGGTGAGAATGCTGATGGTTTTGCAGTAAAACTTCATTCAGGTGAAGGCAATTATTTTGAAAACTGTGTAGCTGAATACAATAGTGATGATGGCTGGGATTGTTATGCAGCTCATGGAGCAGTAACACTTGTAAACTGTCAGGCTAACTACAATGGATACTGTGATGGAATATATGGTGATGGTAATGGATTTAAGATGGGTGGAGTAGATAATAAAACACCAGGAAAGGCAGCTCACCTTGATCCTCTTAACCATAAGCTTATTGGATGTACAGCTAAGGGAAACTATGCTAATGGTTTCGATAGAAACAACCAGAGTGGTGTTGTAACAATGAAGAATTGTATTTCAGATTCTAATAAGGGTAATAATTATCACTGGCCACTTACAGGAAAACCATCTGCACTTGGTTATAAAGTAACATTTGGCAAGGCTATTATTGAGGATTGTACTAATATTAATGGAAAAGTTAATATTACAGGAGCAACTCTTAAGGGTAACTGTAAGGGATTCTAGGTTAATGGCTGATTGTAATAATATGGTTTACAATACAATATTATAATTCATAACAAAATAATAAAACGCATGTCCGATTTTTTCAATCTGGCATGCGTTTTTTATCGTCAATCCAATTCGTTAAGATCAGTCAATTATATGATGATTAAGCCATCTGCGGGAGTGGAAACGTATAGTGAACACGATACCGCGCACAGTCCAGTCGGCAAACATTCCAATCCATACAGCAATAGGACCAAAGCCATATACACGGCATAAGAATATAGTGAAGCTTACACGACATAACCACATGCTTGCACACGATGTTATCATTGAAAACTTCACGTCTCCGGCAGCACGCATTCCGTACGCCGGAATGAATGACAATACCCATGATATTGGCTTGGTTATTGTTATGAAAAGAGTCATCTCAAAACACATTCTTGCACTTTCTGCTTCCATTCCGCCGAGTATGGTAATCGGTCGGCACAATGCAAATACAACAAGACAGCTTATAATAATGGCAGCTTCAGCCATTTTACTGAGCTTCTTTATATAATATATGGCTTCATCTTTTCTTCCGGCTCCAATGCACTGGCCAACTATAGTCATAAGTCCGATTCCTACACCCTGTGCAGCAACTCCGTTAAGGTTTTCAAGAATATTGGTCACAGCATTTGCAGCAATGGCAGCAGTTCCAAGCGTTGAAACTGTTGACTGGATTGCCAGCTTTCCAAACTGGAACATGCTGTTTTCAATGCCTGAAGGAACACCAATATATAAGACTCTCTTAATTAAATCCCAGTCGGGACGGATTGCGTAATATTTGTTTACGCAGATAGTCTGAGATGGATTTCTTAATTTAATAATTACAACAACTGCACAGAAAACTCTTGATACAAGTGTTGATATTGCAGCCCCTGCAACGCCCATTCCAAGTCCGAATATAAGAACTGCATTACCACCTATATTAAGGAAGTTGGATATTATTGATATTGTCATAGGGCTTTTGCTGTCCTTCTGGGCTCTCATAATGGACGCACCAGCGTCATACAGGCCAATGAATGGAAATGACAACAGTGTAAAAAGAAAGTATGCCTGTGAATCAGCCATAACCTCAGCTTCTACAGAACCAAAGATGAACTTAAGCATTGGTACACGAAGAACGAGACATATTGCTGATATGAAAACCGACAGCACTGTCATGACAAGAAATACCTGTCTTGCAGCGCGGTTGGCACCTTTAGGGTTGCTGCTTCCTATGTACTGGGAACACAGAATTGCACCTCCGGCAGCAAGTGCTGACAAGGCCTGTATTACAAGAATATTGATGGAATCAACAAGTGACACTGCTGAGACAGCAGATGCACCTACATTACTTACCATCATAGTATCAACAGTTCCCATAAGTGAAGCCAAGAGATTTTCCAGCATGATAGGAATTAGAAGCTTCCTTATATCTACATTAGAAAAAATGTGGTCAGAATTATTAGTCATTGAAATTACTCCATAATATTTTACAAACTAAAATGCAACTAACATAATTTATTCCTAAGAACAGATAAAGTCAAGTATATATGTTGATAAAACATGTCAGAAAGAACATATTGGCATAAAATACTTGACTTTATAATATAATTATGATATCTTAACAAAGCACTGAGATATCAGTGATTATGCGGGTGTAGTTCAATGGTAGAACACTAGCCTTCCAAGCTAGATACGTGGGTTCGATTCCCATCACCCGCTTTATTTTTTTGTCTAAGTGAACTATTTCAGGGTGATGTGAATCGAACCCACGGGTTCGGTCTCCGCTTCGCTCCGGTCGGTGCCAAGCAGGTGCCACAGGCACCTGGCACCCCATCACCCGCTCTATTTTTTTGCCTAAGTGAACCATTTTAAGGTGATGTGAATCGAACCCTTACTGAATCTTTGCTTTGATTGCTTCATTATATTTGCAGGTCGGGTAAATAAGTGTTATAACAGAAGTGCCAGATATATAAGGGGCAGAAAAGGTGAGTTTATGAAATTAAAGAAAGCAGCGATATGGGGGATTGCAGTGGTTTTGCTTGCAGGAGGTATTGCCGCAGGGGCTGTGGTATTGAATGGCAGACCGGAAACTAAAGATAATCTTATTAATATGGCTAAGATCATAAAACCACGGGGAGATAAAACACATGTAATTGTGAAGGTCTCACAGAATATCGGTACAGAAGATTATACAGAACCTTATGAAGATGATAAGGATTATTCAAATGATACTGTATCAATTGCCTGCTGGGGCGACAGCATGATGGAAGGCTTTGGCTCAGATGATGCTTATATACTTACTAAAGCAGGAAGAGTTGATATAAGTTATTACACTGCACCATATACTTTAGGAAAGCTTACAGGTCTTAATACATTTAATTTTGGTGTATCAGGGGAGACATCAGCGGAGATAGCGAGAAGAGCTGGTGGCCTTAAGATGCATACTGACCGTAATCTTAATCTTAACAAGAATACATATGAAGATGTATGCCTTATGGATGATAAGGGGAATCCTGTTTATATGTATGATTTCAGCGGATATGGTATTGAATATAATGATTATCCTGATACTGTATATATAGATGGCGTATTATGTCAGATTGATAAGAAACGAGATATTGAAGATTACTGGGAAGATATGGAGGATGATGACTATAATATAGAGGATTATATGGTCAGCATCAGAATATGTGATGATACAGGTCTTGAACAGCCTGATTATATGTTTATTCCACAAGGTACTGCTGTTATAACTAAAGCGGCATATGATCATAAGGATGATATTCTTGTGCTTGAGATGGGAAGTAACGGTGGATGGGATGACTATGATGAGCTTATTTCCCAGTATCAGGCAGTGATTGATTATACAGGCTGTGAGAATTATATCATAGTTGGGGACACGGATGATCCAGGAACATCTCTTGCAGACAACAGCCAGTCATATCTGGAGGATGGAGATGACTATGTAGGAGCTGATGACACTGCATGGGAAGCAGCGCTAAGAGAAGCATTTGGAGAACATTTCTTTAATACAAGAGTCTATATGATTCAGAACGGGCTGGATGATTGTGGTTTGAAAAAGGAAAAGATAGATGAGTTATATGGAGCGTTTGGATATATATCTGTGAAACTCCGTTCAGACTGGACACATTTTAATGCGTATGGATATTATTCTAAGGGCGTAGGAATCTATAAAAAAGGTGTTGAACTTGGATATTGGGAATAGTCTGTCCAATTCTTTATAAAGGAAATTTACAATGAGTAAGAATAAATACGAAATAGATATGTGCAATGGCACAATAATGGATAAG
>OLGE01001394.1_pt1 | contig 24879 bp, 15 predicted proteins | sample 1605151 | NCBI WGS metagenome assembly OLGE01 (sample SAMEA3888912, study PRJEB22519) | human gut metagenome | biome: human gut; feature: human-associated habitat; material: faeces | place: Denmark | collected 2010
CGGAAGGCATGGTGTACTCCTCCCCCGAAAAGACGATCTGTTATCGCATCCACGGCGGCAATCAGACCGGGCTGGTCGTGGGGGTCGCGGATAAGGCCAGCTACGGAAAGGAACGGATTGAGCCTATGCTGGCCCGGATGCAGTGGCTGAAGGACAACTTCGTCTGCGGCGCGGAGCTGGAGGCATCCATACGCGACGCGCTCCTTTGGGCACAGGCGCGGGATCGGAACTGGCATCATCGCGGCGGGAGCGGGACGGTGTGGAAATACCGGAAGTTCAGCCCGCTGTCGTCTATGGGCGAGATATTTTTGAAGTATGCCCCGGATGGCTTGTTTGCCAAAGTCATGCAGTGGGCCAGGAGAAACCGTATATAAGGGGATCGACATGAGGATACTGGTTACAGGTGTCAGCGGACAACTGGGCTATGATGTAGAACGGGAACTGGAACGGCGCGGGATCGAGCATTTGGGAACGTCGTCCAGGGAACTGGATATTACGGACCGGGAGGCGGTAGAGCGGCTGATGGAGGCCTACCGACCGGACGCGGCTATCCACTGCGCGGCTTACACCAAAGTCGATCTGGCGGAGGATGAGCCGGAGCGGTGCTGGGCGGTCAATGCGGACGGGACTCGGAATATGGCGGCCGCCTGCCGGAAGACTGGCGCGAAGCTGCTGTATATCTCCACGGACTATGTGTTCCCGGGAACGGGTGAGCGATCCTATGAGACGGGCGACCCGACCGGACCGGTGAACACCTACGGCAGAAGCAAGCTGGCGGGCGAGCTGGCGGTGCAGAGCCTTTTAGAGAAGTATTTCATCGTCCGCATTTCCTGGGTGTTCGGGAAAAACGGAAATAATTTTGTGAAAACAATGCTCCGTCTGGCGGAAACCAAAGCGGAGCTAAGCGTGGTTTGCGACCAAATCGGTTCGCCCACCTACACGGCGGACCTTGCGCCGCTGCTGTGCGATATGGTGCAGACAGAGCGATATGGCGTCTATCATGCCACCAACGAGGGGACGTGCGCCTGGTCGGAGTTCGCGGAGGCGATCTTTGAACTGGCGGGCAGGCAGGTGGTGGTACACCCCATTCCCACCAGCGCCTATCCGACAAGGGCGGCGCGGCCGCTGAATTCGCGGATGAGCAAGGAGCGCCTGCGTGACAACGGCTTTCAGGCGCTGCCAGAGTGGAAGGACGCGCTGGCGCGGTATTTGAAGGAGATTACCGAATAAGCATGAATTCGCAATCGTTGAGAAAAAAGTGCGGGATAGCGCTGGCGGTCTATGTGGTCGCGGCGGTTCTGTTCTATTGGATCGGCGGCGACCAGCTGCGGTATCGGGACAGCTTCACCGATATGCTGACGCCCAGTGCGCCGGTGGGTGAGATCACTCGGGATACCGTCGTTACACAGCAGATCCGTGTGAGCGGCCGGCTGATGGAGATAACGTTCCGGGGGGCAACGTATGCGCGCCAGAACCAGGGAACACTGGTCATAGGCATCTGCGTGGATGGGCAGACGTTGGACACGCGGACCGTGGATATAGCTGGCCTGCCTGACAACGAGAATTTCTCTGTTTCGTTCGCGCCCGGCGTCTCTGTGCCGGGCGGCACGGCGGAGGTACGGATCACCGCACCGGACTGCGAAAAGGGGAATGCCGTCACGCTGTACAGCGGCAATACCATGTCCACCGCAAGAAATCAGGTGGTGGTTCAGCTGGCAGAGGATGAGCGGGTGAGGCTCAACGGCATCACGCAGGATGGCGCGCTGTGCATGGAAGTACGCAGCCGCGAGGAGCTGTGGTTCGGCGCGCACTACTGGCCGCTGGCCGCGGCAGGACTGGCTGCCCTTGCGGGGTATTGCCTGTATCTGCTCCGCGGATTTCAGAAGGGAAAACGTATGGCCGTTCTGAACGTGTTTGCGGCGTTCAGCAAATACGGATATCTTATGAAGCAGCTGGTCTCCCGGGACTTCAAGACGAAGTACAAACGTTCCGTCCTCGGCGTTCTGTGGAGTTTTCTGAATCCTCTGCTGACTATGATGGTCCAGTACATCGTTTTTTCCACGCTGTTCAAGTCTGATATTCCCAACTTCGCGGTGTACCTGCTCACCGGCATCGTGTGCTTCAGCTTTTTCAGTGAAGCGACGTCCATGTCGCTGACCTCCATCGTGGGCAACGCATCCCTGATCACGAAGGTCTATGTGCCGAAATACATCTATCCGCTGACGCGGGTGATGTCCTCTACCATCAATTTCGGCCTCTCCCTGCTGCCGCTGTTGGCGGTGCTGCTGGTCACACGGACGCCGATCCGGTCGGCGATATTGCTGCTTCCCTTCGGCGTGTTCTGCCTGTTTGCGCTGGCGCTGGGCGTTGGAATGCTGCTGGCGGCGGCCATGGTGTTTTTCCGTGACACGCAGTTTCTGTGGGGTGTGGTCAGCATGCTGTGGATGTATGCGACCCCCATTTTCTACCCGGAGAGCATTATTCCGGAGCGGTTCATGCTGATTTATAAGATGAACCCGCTGTATCATATCATCCGGTTCATCCGGACCATTCTCATCAATGGCGTTTCTCCAGAGCCGAAGGCGTATGTCCTGGCGCTGATCGCGTCCGTGGTGCCGCTGATCATCGGGATCACGGTGTTCAAGCGGACGCAGGACCGCTTCGTCCTCAACATCTGATAGGAGTAAGACTCGTGATAATTCGTGCGAATGACATCTCCATGCGGTATCTCATGACCTACGACCGCATTCAGAGCATCAAGGAATATATTGTGCAGATGCTTCGGGGGAAAATCAAATACGAGGAATTCTGGGCGCTGAAAAACGTCAGCTTTGAAGTGGAGCGCGGCGAAGTGGTGGGCATCATCGGCCACAACGGCGCGGGGAAATCCACGCTGCTGAAGGTGATATCCGGCATCCTGAAGCCCACCGGCGGTGAGCTGGAGGTCCACGGAAATGTTGTCCCCATGCTGGAGCTGGGCAGCGGCTTTGACCACGACCTGACCGGCCGGGAAAACATCTTCCTGAACGGATCGATCCTGGGCTACAGCGAAAAGTATCTGAAGGAGAAGTACGATCAGATCGTGGAGTTTTCCGAGTTGGGGAAGTTCATCGATGTCCCCATTCGAAATTATTCCTCCGGAATGCTGATGAGACTGGCGTTTTCTATTGCAACAGTCGTGCAGCCGGAGATACTGATCGTGGATGAGATCCTGGCGGTGGGCGACGCTGCCTTTCAGGAAAAGAGCAAGACCCGGATGCTGGAGCTGATGGGCGGCGGCACAACGGTGCTGTTCGTTTCCCACAGTTTGGAGCAGATCCGGGAGATGTGCGACCGGGTCATCTGGCTGGAGCACGGACAGGTAAAAGCGATAGGCCCGACAAATGACATTTGCGATGCCTATGAGGCATCGTGACGAGGTGTGTATGAGCGAGATCTACAATGCGGAGTATTACAAGGAATACGATGTGGGCTGCGGAAAAGTGGACTACAGCGATTCGGAATACACGAAGGGCTTTTTAACGCAGATCGCGCAGAAGATCGCAGATGATCTGCACCCTAGAACGGTTTTAGATGCTGGCTGTGCCATGGGCCACCTGGTGGCGGCATTGCGGGATCTTGGCGTGGAGGCCTACGGCGTCGATATTTCCAAGTATGCCATTTCAAAGGTGCGGGAGGACATCCGTCCTTTTTGCAAGGTCGGTTCTCTGACAGAACCGCTGCCTGCCGGGCTGCCGGACAGGTACGATCTGGTGGTGACGGTGGAGGTGCTGGAGCACCTCTACGAGGACGAGGGCAGGCAGGCGATCCGGAATATCTGCAAGCTGACGGACGAGGTGCTATTCACCTCTACCCCTGATGATTTTACCGAGCCGACCCATGTGAACGTGCAGCAGCGGGAATATTGGTGTCGGGTGTTCTTTGAAAACGGTTTTGTAGACGACCTCAATTACAGACCAAGGTATCTGACCAGCCATGCGCTGCTATTCCGGCGCAGCGCGAATATGGGCCGCCAGATCGAGGATTACGAGCGGAACATCCGGATCTCAGAGTGCGTGCATCAACAGGAAACAGCGCACTGGAACAAAGCAGTAGAGGACAAGGAGCGGCACATTCAGAACATCACGGCGCAGCACGTGGCGGAGAATGCGGAGTGGGCCGGCAAACAGAATGAGTGGCTGCAGGAAAAGCAGCGTTTGGAAGCATCGGCCGCATCCGAGATAGAGCGGATGCAGCAGGCGCTCCGCAGCAAAGAGGCGGAGTGTGAGACGCAGACGAAAGAGACCGCTGGACTTCAGACAGAGCTGACCTGCTGCAAGGAACAGTACCGTGCGGCAGTTGACCAATGTGAGACACTGGAAGCAGAGCTGGCGCACTACAAGGAGCATTACCACGCGGCCATCGGTCAGCGCGAGGCGCTGAAGATCCAACTGGCGGAGGTCCAGAATGCCTACAGCGCGATCTCCAACGCGTTTTTCTGGAAGATAACAAAACCGTTCCGCGTGTGTCTTGACGCGCTGAAGCGCATTTTGGGGAAAGTGGCATTTTTCCGTTTGATGGGCAAGGGTATCCGATGCCTGCACGAGAACGGCTGGAGCTACACGTGGCACAAGGTCAAGAACAAGCTGAAGCACCGGCAGGAGTATACGGCGCTGGCGAACAAACCGCTCTTTACGGAAGAGGAACTGGAAGCCCAGAGGGCGGAAGTGTTCCCGAGGAGCATCAAATTCAGCATCGTAGTGCCCCTTTATAATACACCGGAAAAGTTCCTGCATGAGATGATCCGGTCGGTCATCGACCAAACGTATGCGGACTGGGAATTGTGCATGGCGGACGGCAGCGATGAAGCCCACAGCAATGTGGAGAGGATCTGCCGCCAGTATATGCGGAAGGACCTGCGGATCAAGTACCGGAGGCTGGAACAGAATCTAGGCATTTCCGGGAACACAAACGCCTGTCTTGAAATGGCGGCAGGGGACTATATCGGGTTGTTTGACCACGACGATCTGCTGCACCCGGCAGCCCTCCATGAGGTGATGCGGGCCATCTGCGAGCAGGATGCGGACTTCATCTATACGGATGAGAATACGTTCCACGAGAAGCCGGAGGACGCGTTTTGCCCGCATTTCAAGCCGGATTATGCACCGGACACGCTCAGAAGCTACAATTACATCTGCCACTTCACGGTATTCTCCAGAGAACTTCTGGACGAGGTCGGAAACTTCCGCAGGGAGTTTGACGGCAGCCAGGATTACGACATGGTCCTGCGGCTGACGGAGAAAGCCTCGAAGATCGTGCATATCCCGGAGATCCTGTACTTCTGGCGTGCGCACGGCGGTTCAGTGGCGGGGGATATATCGGCGAAGCCATACACGTTGGATGCCGCGCGGAGAGCGTTGGGTGAGCATCTGGATAGGGTCGGCCTGGTCGGCGAGGTGGAGGATTCCTCGATCCCGTCCACGTATCGGATCAAGTACGCCATCTCCGGCTGCCCCAAGGTATCCATCGTGATCCCCAATATGGATCACGCCGATACGCCGAGAACGTGCATCTCCTCCATTCTGGAGAAGACCACCTACGAGAATTTCGAGATCGTCATTATCGAGAACAACAGTAGGAAAGAAGAGACGTTCGCGTATTACGACGAGCTGAAAACCGACCCGCGTATTCAAATTGTCACCTGGGAAGGGAAGTTCAATTATTCGGCCATCAATAACTTCGGGGTCAGGGAAGCTGCGACAGGGGAGTACATACTGCTGCTGAACAACGACATTGAGGTGATCACACCGGATTGGCTGCAGGAGATGCTGATGTTTGCCCAGCGGCCCGATGTCGGTGCGGTGGGGGCTATGCTCTATTATCCGGATGATACGATCCAGCACGCCGGTGTTATTCTGGGGATCGGTGGTGTCGCCGGACACGCCCATAAGTATTTTCCGAGAGGTGATTTCGGCTATATGTCTAGAGCGACTATCGCCCAGGACCTTTCGGTGGTGACAGCCGCGTGTATGCTGCTTCCGCGCCATGTCTGGCAGGAAATCGGCGGCCTTGATGAAACCTTTGAGGTAGCATTTAATGATGTCGATATGTGCATGAGAATCCGAAAAGCCGGCTACCTCATTGTGTGGACACCATTTGCAGAGCTGTATCACTATGAATCAAAGAGCAGAGGCGCAGAAGATACACCGGAGAAACGGAAGCGTTTCGAAGGTGAGGTTCGGCGATTCCAGGCGCGTTGGAAGAGTGAACTTGCCGAGGGAGATCCCTATTACAATCCAAATCTTACTCTAGTAAGGGAAGATTTTTCAGCAAAACGAGAGAACGAATGAGTGGGAGGAGAAGCATGAGAAAGAAGTTGGCAAATGCCTTTATCCTGGTGGCGGCAATAGTGTTGTGCGTGTTCACGGCCTATGCCGACGACAGCTTTTCCTGTGCGGTCACGGACCAGCAGGGAAACGTGATTTATGGCTACCATGATACGGAAAAGGATCAGTGGTATCTGTTCCTTACAAACCAGGTGGCTATCTCCGACATGGAGGTGCAGTTGCAGGGAGAGGTCGCTTCCGTAGAGAAGGGAACTGTGGCACAGGAGACAAACGTGCTGAGCCAGGCCTTCGAGCAGAGCGGCGACAGTGTTGTGGTGAGCCTTGCGGACGGAACATCGGAAACCATCACGGTGATGCAGTCGAAGCTGCCCAGCCTGTATATTGCGCTGGACGGCGTCACGCTGGACACGGTGCATCAGGACAAAAATGTGAAATACACCGGTACGGCGGTCACTCTGACGGATACGGAAAATGAGGAAAACGACCTGCACATGACGAATGCGACTTTCAAGGGACGGGGGAACTCCTCTTGGGTCTGTTATGAGAAAAAGGGCTACCAGATCAAATTTGACAAGAAGACCAGCGTTCTCGGCATGGCAAAGGCTAAAAAATGGGTGCTGCTGGCCAACGCATCGGATGACAGCATGATGCGGAACAAGCTTTCCTTCAGCCTGGCCGACCAGCTGGGGATGACATATGTGCCGCATAGCGCGTTTGTGGATCTTTGGATCAACGGGGAGTATCGCGGGACATATCTGGTGTGCGAAAAGGTGGAGCTCGGCACGACCCGCCTAAATTTGAACGATCCCAAGGGCGTTCTTATGGAGCAGGATGAGGCGTTTTATGCCTCCGAAGATATTTGGATCGAGAACCACAGCACAGGCAAGCACTTCGTGGTAAAAGAATCTGTGACAGAGGACGATCCCGCACTGCTGCAGGAGGCTGTCAAGGACTTTGACGATACTCTCACCGCACTGATGGCGTATATGGCGACAACGCCCAATGAGACGATCACGCTGGATGCACTGTCCCGGTACATCGACGTGGACTCTTTTTTGCAGTACTATCTGGTAAATGAATTTGTATTGAACCGCGAATCCTCCACGACGAGCTTTTACTGGTACAAGGACGGAGATCAGGATGTGCTGCATCTGGGTCCTGTGTGGGATTTCGATACCTGCATGGGAAATGACCTGAAAAGCGAAGACAGTTACCGGACTGCCCACATCTACAATCACATCGTTTTTCAACGGCTGCTGTCCATCCCCGCCGTACGGGATGAGTTGGGTAAACTGATGGAGAACCACGCGGTGGCATTTGGAGCCATGGATGAGAACGTCAATTCGTTGTATGGCCTGCTGCAGCCCTCGGCAGCCATGAATTATACGAGATGGGATGACCTGAAGGGCGGCTTCAGCGGAAAGGGTACTTATTTTGCAGGAACATATCAGGAAGCAAAGGAAAACTTGCGGACTTGGCTTGAAAAGCGTGAGGAAGGTTTCCCAGTAGAGAGTATTTTGCAAAGCCTCAGCCAGCTCGATCTCCTGGTTGACTTAGACCGCGCAAGGATGGACCTCTCCTTTACGGGAGCGGATGGGTATGAAGATCTATGGTTTGTGGTCTGGAGTGAGGAAAACGGCCGGGATGATCTTGCCTGGTACCCTGCCGCAAAGCAGGCGGACGGCAAATGGCACTGCGCTGTCGACTTGGTGCGGCATCAGTCCACGGGCGTTTACAATGTGCATGTATGGGCCGGTAACGCCGGAAAGCCCACGGCGGCACAGCTGGCTACTCAGGTGTATGTCTCGGCGTTCAACACGGTACGTCCGGCGGCTGCGGCCGAGGTCTCGGCAAACTGCCAGACAATGCAGATCGTTGCCGGAAACATTGAGGGGTATGACAAGGTCTACTTCCCTGTCTGGAGTGCGGTGAACGGTCAGGATGATATCGTCTGGTATCCTGCCGTCAAGCAGGCCGACGGAACGTGGACGTACACCGTGAATCTGGCGAATCACAACTCCACCGGGGACTACCTGATCCACGTATACGGCGCGAAAAACGGCAAAATGGAGATGCTCACCAACACCACGGCGTACGTGGAAAAGCTGGCGGCCCGGGTCACGGCCACAGTCTCCGCGGATTGCCGCACGATGCAGCTCGTTGTAACGAATATTGGCGAATATGAGCAGGTATATCTGCCTACATGGAGTGCGGTGAACGGTCAGGATGATATCGTCTGGTATCCCGCCGAAAAGCAGGCCGACGGAACGTGGGCCTACACCGTGGATCTGGGGAAGCACCGCACAGCGGGACAATATGTGATCCACGCCTATGGCCGCAGCAGCCAGAGCGAGGAGCTGCGTTTGGTGGCAAATACGACGGCTTACGTAAAGCACGCTGTCTTCCCGGACGAGCCCTATGTTACCGTGGAGCTTCCTGCGAATTGCCGCACGATGAAGCTCACCGTGCAAAATGCCTCCAAGTACGAGCGGGTCTACCTGCCTGTATGGAGCGCGGAAAATGGCCAAGACGATCTGGTGTGGTACGCTGCCCAGCGGACCAAGGCCGGACTTTGGGTGTATACGGTGGATATGACTGCCCATCATTCCGCCGGTACATATTACGTACACGTGTATGGTGAAAAAGGGGGTGAATTGCAGCTGCTTGCCGCGGCTTCGCCAGATGTGAAGCTGGCCGCATAAAGGCAAGGCAGCTGACAAAAGCATTGACCTTAGACGTGAATGAAAGAAAAAAATGAGGAAGGGAAAACGATGAAAAAGAAACTGATTTCACTGTTATTGGTATTTTCGTTCCTGTTAAACACCGTTCCCATGGCTTTCGCCATCGAGGACGGCGCGGAACAGACGGAAGACACCACGGTTTCCCTGGTCGACCAAATCGGGGAGGATGACGCCAATACCGAGGGGGATACGGACGTCGCCGCTCCGGAGACCACGGGGGAAGAGCAGACAGACGGCGCAGACGGTTCTGAGGATACCGATGCAGCCGAGGCGGAGGACGAAGGGGATGCCGATGAGGCTCAGACGAATGTTCTGATGGCGCTTGCATCTCAGCCCGCCGCACGGAGTACGGTCACGCTGGGCAGCGCAGCTGACGCGGCGGGCCTGACGCCGGTCGTACAGACGCACCATGCCATTGCCAATGGTGTGACCTACGACAAGATCGTCATGCGAAACAAGGACAAGCACCAGGCCATTGGTTATATGACGGAGATCGACCTGACCAAGAACGTAACGCTCAAGGCCACCTACGACGGCTACTATACGGCCGGAAGCACGGCGGCGGATCGTGTCGGGAATGCTCAGACGATCAGCAAGGGTCAGTGGAACATGAAGGAGACCACGCGGCTGGCAGCGGACTACGGCACGATCGCCGATCCGGCAGGCACGGTCGTCATGGCCACCAACGGCGACTACTTCAACATGGGCACCGGCGAGCCCACGGGTTACTTGATCATGGAGGGCAACGTGATCAAGACCTCCTACGAGCCGTATTTTGCGATCCTGATGGACGGCACCGCGGTCATCCGTGACGCCGGAACCCCGACGGACGACGTAAGGGAAGCGATTTCCGGCCCCCTCTACCTTCTGCGGAACGGTGAGATCCAGGTGACCAGCGACGGATCGATGAACCCCAGAAACAGTGTGGGTATCCGGGCTGACGGCAGCGTCGTGTTCTTCATGGCGGAGGGCCGTCTGGCGCCCCGCTCCATCGGCATGGACCTCTATGAGATAGCAGCTGTGCTGAAGGACGCCGGCTGCGTGACGGCTCTGTATCTCGATGGCGGCGGCTCCGCGACCTTCGCGGCCCGCGAAGAGGGCGGCGAGCTGAAGATGCTCAGCAAGCCCTCCGACGGTCACGAGAGAACCATCAGCTCCGGTATGCTCTGCGTCTCCACCGTTGCGCAGGACGGCGTATTTGACCACGCGCTGGTCACCCCCCGCGATGAGCTGTATACGCCCGGCTCTGCCGTGCAGTTCGCCGCCGTGGGCGTAGACCGCAGCGGCGGCGCAGCGGAGCTGCCGGAGGGTCTGGTGTGGAAGCTGGCGGAGGAATCCGCAGCGCTGGGTACGATCGACCAGACCACCGGTCTGTTTGCGGCCGGCGCTGACAGCGTCGGCGTTGTCACCGCCTTGCTGTGCCAGGGTGACGGCGTGGTCGGCACCGCCTCTGTGTAGCTGGTGGAGCCGGACACGGTCACCTTTAACTCCGACGAGATCAGTCTGGACTTTGGCGAGGAATCCGATCTGGGTCTGGTGGTACGCTACCAGAACAGAGACGTGAACTATAAGGACGGCGATATCCAGTGGACGTTGGCTGACGAGAAGATGGGCACTTTCACCGGCAACACGTTCCGCTCTGCGGACGGTTACAGTGTGACCGCCAACATCACCGCCACCTCGGCCTTTGACAAGACGGTGACCGGCACCATCAAGGCCATCATCGGTATGCTGCCCACCATCGTGTGGGACTTTGAGGATAAGAAGGACGCTGACGGTAGTGTTCTCCAAACGGCAGAGGAATATTATCTGGGCGTAAAGTCCGGTAAGATATCTGGAACGTGGAGCAGTGTCGGTGACGGAGATCAGCAGGGCCAGTTTACTCGGCAAGATGAAAACGGAAACAAGCTGGAAACCGGCCTTCTATCTACGGATAACTACAATCGCGGTGGTAAGGAGTCCATCGAGATCGTCAGTATCGATGACGGTGAACCCGTGCGCTTTGGTGCGAAGGCGCTGAAGCTGAACTTCGACTTCAGCGCCTGCGGAGCAGTGACAGAGGGCGCGTGCATCGGCAGCATGGACGCGCTCGATGTTCCGGGCGTTCCCACGGGCCTTGGCGTGTGGGTCTATGCCCCGGAGGGCGTGGGCTTCGAGTGGAAGGGCGATGGGACAAACTCCGGCCTGTGGCTGCGAGCCTATGCCTGGGATAAGGACGGAAACAAGGTGGAGCTCGACTACACCTTCGAGCCGGGCTCCGTTAAGGATCCTTCCAAGCCGGGGTACGGCCAGCAGCCCGGCATCTACTGGGAGGGCTGGAAGTACTGCGAGGCCAAGCTGGACGCAGCGAAAGCTCCCTTTTCCCTGCAATCCGGAATGACCTTCCGCCTGATGTTCGTCAACGGTATCAAAATGGTCGAGCCGCGGGTCGGATCCATCTATCTGGACAATTTCCAGTTTGTGTACGGCACGAATACGGATGATATCGACAATCCGCGGGTGGACTCCATCACCTTCAACAATGAGGAGTTGATGGACGGCGGCACGGTCCGCGGAAGCACCTTCGACCTGCGCGCCGATTTCAGCGATGCACCCGGCAAGTATGCCACCGGCGTGGATGCCAGCACCGTGCGTCTTTATGTGGACGGCGCCAATGTGACGGAGAAGGCCACACTGGTAGCCAGCGACGGCCACATCGACCTGTACGGTATGCAGCTTGCCAACGGGACCCACTCTGTGACGGTGTCTCTCCGCGACGGCTTCGGTAACGAGACCTCCGAGACCCGCTACTTCACTGTGGCGGGCAGCAGCGCGGAGAATCTCGTCCGTGTGACCAACGTGGAGTCCATGGCCGCCGTGGGCGGTTATGTGACGCTGGAGATCCGGAGTAACAGCCCCGTCAGCGGGTGCGACACGGTCATCCGCCTGGATCGGCAGTATACCGACTGCACCGTGGCATTCTCCCAGAATTTCAAGGCCGCGGAGAGCTATGACCCCGCGAATTGCTACAACGCAAAGGATCACACCGTAACCGTTAAGGCTGTGCGTGCCGGCGACCGCCCGGTAAAGGACGGCAACCTGATTGCCACAGTGAAGGTGAAGGTGCCTGACAACCTGACGGCCAGCAGCACATTCCTCTACGAGGTCAGATCCGGCATGTGCTATAACATGGACGGCGATCTGACGACCTTCTCCGCCCCCGCTGTCACGCTGCCGGTGGGCGCGGCCATCAGCGTGTCCTGTGATCCGGTGCTGACCGATCGGGACGCCGTGTTGACGGTGACCGATCTGGAGGGTAAGCCGGTCGCCAACGCGGAGATCTTTAAGGAAGACGGCACCTCCCTGGGTAAGACCGGGAAAGACGGCACCCTGACCAGCCATGCGTTCACCGCCGCCGGCGTGGTATCCGTCTACGCCAAGGCCGAGGACGGAAGCCTGTCCATGCGTTATCGGGTCTATACCTACGAGCCGGTAACGGATATGCAGACCGCATTCCTCTTTAACGCCACGGAGGATGGCGGTGCAGCGAAGAATATCACGTGGCTGTCCGACCCGACGGCAACGGAGACGCAGTTCCTGCGCTGGCGTGTGCAGGGCACGGAGACCTGGGGTACTCCCATTCTTGCACGCACGGAGCTGCGTACCTTTGTTACAGGCGGCTACAAGGCCGTGAACGTGAACAGCGTCACGCTGGGCGGTCTGACGGCCGGTACGACCTACGAGTATCAGGCCGCGTCCGGCAAGGAGAACTGGCCGGAGACGGTGGAGAGCTTTACCGCCGGCACGGCTGCTGCGTCCCAGAAGTTCTTTGTGCTGGGCGATATTCAGGCCGAGGATACGACCAATATCAGCAACATCTTTAGCACCCTGAGAAACGGCAGCTACGACTTCGGCATCCAGACCGGCGATGTCGTGGACAGCCCCACCAACTTCGACAAGCTGAACGAGATGGTGCAGCTGCTGAACGCCAAGGAGTTGGGCAGCGCCGACGTGATCCATGTTCTGGGCAACCACGAGTTTGAGGGTGACGGCAACGCCGACATCTCCGGCAGCGTATTCGCCCTGCCTAAACACAGCATGGGCAGCTGCTGGTCCACCACCTATGGTAACGTCTATGTGGCGGTCATCAACTACAGCGGCGTCGGCAGCGACATGAAGGCTGCGGCGGAGTGGCTGGTGCAGGATGCGAAGGCCGGCGACGCCACCTGGAAGATCCTGACCGTCCACCAGCCTGCCTATTACACCAACGCCAAGGGCGGCAACGCCCCCATGGCGCAGTATATCCCGGCGGCTGCGGAGGAAGCCGGCATCGACGTGGTGTTCTCCGGCCATGACCACTCCTTCGCCCGTACCAATCCCCTGAAGGGCGGCGAGATCGACGCGGAGAACGGCGTGTATTACTACATCTGCGGTTCCAGCGGCGAGAAATCCTATCCGGTCAGTAGCCAGAATATTTTCGATTATAGTAAGATTTTTGCGCAGGCTACCACCGACTTCAACGCGATCTATCTGAGCGTGGAGGCCAACCGCTCCCAGATGAAGATCAACGTCTACGACATGCAGGCCGATGGCACCTCGAAGCTTCTGGACAACGTGACCCTGAAATCCCTGACCGGCAGCTGCGCGGATAAGGGCCATGCTCTGGAGAACGCTGTCTGCAGCAACGGCAAGCTGATCTGCGGCAACTGCCATGCGGCGGTTGACCCCATCGAATGGAACTATACCGGCTGGGCTCGCGATGAGGCCACCGGACGCAAGATGTATTTCCTGCGCGGTGTGGCACAGACCGGCTGGTTCCTGGTGGAAGAGGACAACTATTGCTTCGATGAAAACGGCGTGGCCTATGATGGCGAGCAGGTGATCGATGAGGTGCCGCTCGTGTTTGACAACGGTCTGGTCATCAGCGGACATACCGGCTTTATCAAGAAGACCAACGGCAATACCTACTACTATGACAACGGCAAGATGGCTCTCGGCATGACGGATATTGGTGATGACACCTATTACTTCAACACCAATGAGGACTCTGCCGACTACGGTGCTATGGTGACCGGCTGGCAGAGTGTCAATAGCTCCCGCTATTACTTCGATAAGGAAGGCCGGATGTGGCGTCCGATCAGACTGAATCTGCGAGAGGACAGCAGCGTACTGACGGTCATCCTCACACCGATGGAGGGCAAGTCGTTCACAAACGGCAGGATCGCCATGTGGAGCCAATACAACGGTCAGGATGACATGAAGTGGTTCCGCGGTGTAAAGCAGGACAACGGCAAGTGGATCGTCACAGTGCCCATGTGCAACTACAAAGATCTGGGAAGATATCAGGTTCACGCCTATGACGGCACGAGCATCATCGCGGGCGATAGGATCGATATAGTCCAGAACGTGACCCACAAGTTCACCAACTACACGACCAGCACGGACAACTGCGTTGGCGCGGAGACGAAGATCGCTGAGTGCGACTACGGCTGCGGCACGAAGGATATCATTGGCTGGACCGAGAAGGATCACACTGTGACGGCGGTACAGGACAACAACGTCCTGACTGTCAAGATGGCCGATGTGGCCAGCCACGGCCATACCAAGGTCAAATTCGCAGTTTGGAGCATGGAGAACGGACAGGATGATCTGGCCTGGTACGATGCGGTAAAGACGGATGGGACTTGGACCTGCAATGTTGACCTGACGAAGCATCATTCCACCGGCAACTACCAGATCCATGCCTACGCCTGCACCGGAGATTCCGACACCATGCGTATGGCGGGTCATGTGGTGGCTCAAGTGACCAAGTTCGATGACGTGAAGACGCCGAAGGTGGTGGTTGCCGTCACAGCGGATTACAGCACCATGAAGATCACCGTGCGGAATGCCGAAGGGTATGACCAGATCTCTGTTCCCGTCTGGAGCGAGGTCAACGGTCAGGATGATCTCAAGTGGTACAAAGCGACCAAGCAGGCCGGCGGCAGCTGGACGTGCGACGTGGACCTGGCGGTCCACAATTCCACGGGCCGCTATCAGATCCATGTGTACGGTACAAAGGCCGGAAAGATGGAACTGATCGCAAACACGATGGTCACCGTGGCAAGATTGCCGGATACGAAGGCCCCAACGGTTGAAGCGGTGGTTTCTGCGGATTGCAGCACGATGCAGATCACAGTCAAGAATGCTGAGTCGTATACGCAGGTCATGCTTCCCGTCTGGAGCGCAGCCAATGGTCAGGACGACATCAGATGGTATAAAGCGGCCAAGCAGGCTGACGGCAACTGGACGTATACCGTGGACCTGAAGCAGCACAATTCGGTGGGTGCATATCAGATCCATGTGTACGGTACAAAGGCCGGAAAGATGGAACTGATCGCAAACACGATGGTCACCGTGGCAAGATTGCCGGATACGAAGGCCCCAACGGTTGAAGCGGTGGTTTCTGCGGATTGCAGCACGATGCAGATCACAGTCAAGAATGCTGAGTCGTATACGCAGGTCATGCTTCCCGTCTGGAGCGCAGCCAATGGTCAGGACGACATCAGATGGTATAAAGCGGCCAAGCAGGCTGACGGCAACTGGACGTATACCGTGGACCTGAAGCAGCACAATTCGGTGGGTGCATATCAGATCCATGTATACGGGACTAAGGATGGCACACAGTCACTGATCGCCCATACGCGGGTCGTTGTGACAAACAGCGCCAAGCAAGTGGGTTGAGTGGAGACTATGTAACTCCCGACCTAAGTACGTATAATCCCTTCAAGCCCGGCAGGTCACTGACCCGTCGTAAGCGCACAATAATCACCCGGTCCGAACATAGTTACGGCAGAGTCCCGTTCGCGGGACTCTGCCGTTCGTTCGTCAAAGCTAACCGCGTATAAAAGGCCGCCATCTCAGCTGCTGCCAGCGAGATGGCGGTCAATTATTTTTACGGCATATAGTATTCTTCCGGGGCATTTGCGGGAAGCAGCTTTTCAGCCCATGCTTCATCAGTTTCGCTCAGCTGTGGCGCGTTTTGTAGGAGCCAGAGCAGGTATCGGTATGGATCCAGCCCGTTTTCCTTTGCCGTTTCCATCAGGCTATAAATCAAGCTGCTGGCCCGCGCACCACCGGATGTATTGGCAAACAGCCAGTTCTTCCTGCCCATCACAAATGGCTTGATGCTGCGCTCGGCACGGTTGTTGCTCAGCTCCAGACGGCCATCCTCCAGATACCTTGTCAGATACGGCCACTGCTCCAACAGATAGTGAACGGCCTTTCCCAACGCAGACTTCGGCGCGGTCTTCGCCTGCATCCCATTTGCCCATGACAACAACGCGTCTAAAACAGGTTTCTCCTGCTCCAGCCGCTTTTCATATCGCTCCTCCGGCGTCAGCTCTGCCAATGCCTGCTCCAGCTTGAAAAGCTGTGAGCAATAGCATTCGCCCATGGCCGCGGGAGAATCCTTCCGTCTCTCTTGCGGCAGAGTGCCCAGTGCCTCGTCAAATTTTCGTCTCGCGTGTGCCCAGCAGCCCACCACACGGATGTTCCCCGGCAGTCTGTGGTATCCCTGGTATCCGTCCGCGTGCAGCCAGCCTGAGAAGCCTTGCAGGAAATGTTCAGCGTGCTCCGCTTTTCTCGTGGGCTGGTACTCATACAACACAACAGCCTGTTTCGCGCAGCCGCTGGTGCGGTACAGCCACATGTAGGACTTGCTAGTGGAGGAACGCCCCGGCTCTTTCAGCACCTGCAAGGTCGTCTCATCCGCGTGCAGCACAGGCTCCCTGCAAAGCTGTTCATGCAGCACATCGTAGACCGGCCGCAGCCATTTCTCCGAGACGTTCAGCAGCCAGTTGGCCATGGTCTGCCGGGACAGCTTCAAGCCCTGACGATTGAAGTCCTGTTCCAGCCGGTACAGCGGCGAGTACATGACGAATTTCTGGGCTGCCAGATACGCCACTGCCTCCGCGGAGGCAAAGCTGCCGGGCAGCAGCGCAGGCTCTTTCGCTGCCTTTACAATGTTGGCCTCGCCAGTCTCCTGCTCGCAGTTCTTGCAGGCGTAGGTGTAGTATACGTCCTCGCGCACCCAGAACTTTGCCGGCTTCATCTGCAGTGTTCTGCGAACCTCTTTGCCGATCTCAACCAACTCGCTGCCGCAAGCAGCGCAGATCCGCTCATTCTCCGGCAGACGGTGCTCCACTACCTCGGTGGGCGTCCCTTCAGGAACGACATCCAGCACATTGCCGGACTGCCGTTTGCGCTCATGCGCTTTCACGGCGATCTGCTTCTCCGTGGCGAACTTTGTGCCGAAGGCGTAGGCCTCCAGCTCGTTGTAGGTCAGGCTCAGCTGGTCCATGACCATCTGCTCCGCCTGCTCTGAAGAACGGCCGAACAGCTTCTTTTTGGACAGCTTCAGCTGCTCCAGCAGCCACTCATTCTGCAGCGCAAGGCTGGTAATGACCTGCGCCTGCTCCTGTTCGAGGGCGGCAAACTTTGCTTCCAGTCTTGCATGCGTCTCTTCCAACTTGGTGCTCTTTGCTTCCAACTGCGCATTTTCCTGTTGCAAGCGCTCATATTCCGCACGGGAAATGGTCACCATTTCTTCCGGGTTGCTTGTCTGCATTTCTCTGTTTTCCATACAAATATTATACCACAGAACTTGGCAAAAAGCCAGTGTTTTCAATGGTTTCCAGCTATTTTTCTCTGCTCAGACTGTGGTCAATCCCGTTACCGGGCGGTGAGCCTTCGGCTGCTCGATCTGCAACCCCTCCATGAGCCAGCGGTACTGCTGCGGTGTTAAAGTCTTCACCTCGGATTCAGAGCGCGGCCACTGGTATGCGCCCTGTTCCAGTCGCTTGTACAGCAGGATAAAGCCATCTTTTTCCCAGTACAAGCCCTTGATACGGTCTCGCCGCCGCCCACAAAACAGGAATAGTGTGTTGGTAAATGGATCCAGTTCAAACTGTTGCTGGACGAGGCGCGCCAGGCCATCTATGCCTTTACGCAGATCTGTATAACCACAGGCGATGTAGACTTTATCTGCGCCGGTGAAATCGTTCAGCATAGGCGCAGAAGCTCCACCAGCATTTTCAGCTGTTCCGCATCGCATCCGGGGTAAATGTCCAGACTGGCGTTGCCGATATGCAGTGTGGCACAACGTTCCGCTACGCTGCGTGATACCTGTTTCGGTGTCGGAAGTTCTGCAAACCTGACGGCCGGCACACTCGAGCGCGGCTCTGTTTCGGCCAAAGCCAGCAATTCCCGTTCCCAACGGTAATAGGTTGTTGCATTGATTTCTTCTTGTCTGCACCACGCCCGCACTGACAGGCCGCTGCTGCGGCAGTCCTGTATCCGTGCCGACCACTCCTGCAGCTTCGCATGGTGTTTCAACTCTGCGCTTGTCATCCTGATACCTCCAATATGACAGTAGCGGAACGTTTCGCAACGTTCCGCTACTATTGTCTCATGCGTGTCTATGCGCGGGTAGGTTTGACGGTTACGACGCTGAGGCATCGTTCTGGAGGTTGCCAGACGGGATGGCTTGAGTGTCAATCTCGGCATGCAGCAGATGTAAACATACGAGTATCGCATAGGATTTTGCCTTTCCATGCGCCGCCTGCTACAATACTCAAAAACGGCCGGGAGGCGTAGCGCATCATGCGGAAGAAATTGGAGATCACGGAGAAGGAATTGGCGCGGTTTACGGGGTACCTGCGGCGGGAGGAGCGGGAAGCATCTACCATTGAAGCCTACCTGAGGACGGCGAGGCGGTTCGCCGCGTGGCTGGATGGCCGCGTGGTGACGAAGGAACTGGCGGCGGCGTGGAAGGCGCAGCTGCTGGAGCAGGGTTACCGTCCCGTCAGCGTCAACGCCATGCTGGCGGCGGTAAACAAGCTGTTCGCCTGCATGGGGCGGGAGGACTGCAAGGTGCGGTACCTCAAGCTCCAGCGGCAGATGTTCCGCAAATCAGAGCGGGAGTTGACCCGCGCCGAATACCAGCGGCTGCTGGACGCAGCCCAGGCGCGGGGCGACATACGGCTGCTGCTCCTGCTGGAAACCCTCTGTGCTACGGGTATCCGTGTCAGCGAGCTGCAATACATCACCGTGGAGGCGGCGCACAGCGGCGTGGCGGAAATCGCCCTGAAGGGCAAGATCAGAGCCATCCTGTTACCCACAGAGCTGTGCCGCAAGCTGCTGAAATACGCCAAAAAGTGCGGTGTCGCCCACGGGCAGATCTTTCTGACGAAGAAAGGAAACGGTCTGTCCCGGAAGTTCATCTGGGCGGAGATGAAGAAGCTGTGCGAGGCGGCGAAGGTAGCGCGGAGCAAGGTGCTCCCCCATAACCCCTGCGGGGGCTGTTCGCCCGGACGTTCTACGCCGCCTGCCGGGACATGGTGCGTCTGGCGGATGTGCTGGGACACAGCAGTATCGAGACGACCCGCATCTACCTGCTGTCCACGACAAAAGAAAGTGTCCGCCAGCTGGACGGGCTTGGCCTGCTCAGCGGGTGGGCATAATTATTATTTCGTGCAACTTGTTGGAAACCGTGAAATGAAAACGCCCCACAGCAAAGGCTGCGAGGCGCAAATGGATATAACTGGAAAAGCCGATTCAAAACACAACGAATCGGCTCTGCATAATTGTGTGAAATGGTTGCGTTTGCTTGACGCTAACTACTAAATGTGGTACACTACCACTGTGATTTTGACGAAACACTGGACATTCCTGACAGTAGCTCGTCAGATTAATAGTTATGTCTTGAACGGAGCGACTATGGCACGGAGAAGAGCGAACAGCGCAAAGATAGACCCGGCACTTTTCCATCGTAGCGCGTCGTCCGTGACGCTGACGGAGGATGTGATCACGGCCTATGTGTCCATCCTGCGTGCAGAAGGCCGTACCGGGTCAAGCTTGCATCTCTGTGAGACTGTCCTGCGACAGTTTCTCGCTTTCTTACCGGACGGCGTTCTTGCGAAGGACTCGTTATCCGTCTGGCGTGAGCAGCTGCTGACCGAGGGGTTTGCCATCCGAACGGTGAATTGCAGAGTTTCCACTGTAAGCGCGCTGTTAGAGGCGATGGATTGCCGGGAGTTTCAGGTAGACCGCCAGCTTCGCCCTCCCCAGTTCGAAGCCCCGGAGCTGACACGACAGGAGTACCTGCGGATGCTGCAAACGGCGAAGCTCTTGGAGGATCGGCGGGGCTATGTGCTGGCGAAGCTGTTTGCCACCATGGGCTTGTCGGTGTCTGACCTGCCGCTGGTGACAGTGGAGGCCGTAGAGACCGGTCGGCTGGCGAAAGGACGGGAGATCGTCCGGTTTTCGGAGGGCCTGCAAACCGATTTGCTGGCGTACGCCAAGCAAAACGGAAGAAGCTCCGGTACGATTTTTACACAGAAGAACGGCTCGCCACTGATGCGCACGCAGGTGGGAGTTTACATCCAAAAGCTGGGACAGGACGCACGGATACCCATCGAGAAAGCCAATGTCCGCGCACTCCGCCAGCTGCACAAGGCCGCTGTGGCGGCCATAGAAGCCAACTTCGACCTCCTCGTTCAGCAGGCCTACGAACGCCAGCTGGAGATGGAGGAGGTCAGCGCGGGGTGGTAAATCAAATTAGTAAGGGATCTCACTATGACTTTAGCAAAAGATAAGCAGCATTTTGATTTGAAGCGCGTGTTCGCGCTGTATTTTGCCGTGTACGCGGTGCTCATCATCGCGTTTTACCTTCTGGCAGGCGACCAGCTGCATTTCCGCCGCTCCCGCGGCGAGGTGACCATGCCCGCCGCCGAGGCGGGGACGATAGAGCTGGTGCAGGGGACGTATGTACAGCAGACGTTCACCGCGAGGATCCAGCGATTGGAAAGCGTGTCCGTCCAATGGGGCACGTATTATCGCGCCAACGCCGGCACGGTGACCATGGCACTGTACCGCGGGGAGGAGCTGCTGGGACAGCAGACCTTTGACGCGGCAGGTATCACCGAGGGAGGCGTGACCACGCTGACCTTTGATACGCCCTTGGAGGGGCTGGTGAATGTGCCTCTGGCGCTGCGGTTGTGGGCGGATTCCGCCTCCGGCAGCGCGGTGTCGCCCATGATGAATACCTCCGCACCGCAGACGGAGGGCTTTGCCCTCGACTTGAACGGCTCTGCCGTTGCGGGGACGCTCTGCTTCTCCACCGGAGGTGAGGACTATATCTGGACAGGTCTGCACTATTGGGAGTTCGCGGCGGCGTTCGGACTGCTGCTGGCATCGTACCTGTTCTGGTCGTACAAGCGGTGGCAGCAGGGAAAGCCCAGCGCGCTGGTGAAGGCCGTTGTCGCCGTGCAGAAGTACCGGTTCCTCATCAAGCAGCTGGTAGATCGTGACTTCAAGGCGAAGTACAAACGCTCGGTGCTGGGCGTGTTCTGGAGCTTTCTGAACCCGCTGCTGAACATGGCGGTGCAGTATGTGGTGTTCTCCAACCTGTTCCGCTTCGACATACCGTATTTCCCCGTTTACCTGCTGTGCGGCAACGTGATCTTCACCTATTTCTCCGAGTCCTGCGGTATGGCACTGACCTCCATCGTGGGCAACGCCAGCCTTATCACCAAGGTCTACATGCCCAAGTATATCTATCCGCTGACCCGGATACTGTCCTCCCTCATCAATCTGCTGATCTCCATGATCCCGCTGATTGCCGTGGCACTGATCTCCGGGTTGCTGCCTGCACCGGCGTATATCCTGTCGCTGTACGCCTTCGTGTGTCTGGCTCTGTTCTGTCTGGGGCTGGGGATGCTGCTGTCGGCAGCCATGGTATTCTTCCGAGATATTCAGTTCCTGTGGGGCGTGCTGACCACCATCTGGATGTACCTGACGCCCATTTTCTATCCGGTCTCCGCACTGCCGGAGGCAGCCCAGCGCATCGTGATGATGAACCCGCTGTACTACTACGTGACCTTCGTGCGGACGTGCATCATCGACGGCGTTTCACCGGAGCCGACCATGTACGCCCAGTGCCTGCTGTACGCCATTGCGGCACTGGTAGTAGGCGCGTGGGTGTTTAAGAGAAACCAGGATAAATTCGTGCTGTATCTGTGAGGTGGAGTATGGAGCAAAACGATATTACCATTTCCGCCCACGATGTGGCGATGCGCTTTCGACTGACGGATGACAAGATCCTGTCGCTGAAGGAATTCGTTACGCGGAAGATACGCGGAAAAATCAAGACCAACGAGTTCTGGGCACTGAAGGGCGTCAGCTTCGACGTGCATAAGGGCGAGGTGCTGGGCATCATCGGGCGCAACGGCTCCGGCAAGAGCACGCTGCTCAAGTGCATTTCCGGCATTTTGAAGCCTACGCGGGGCAGCGTGACGTGTCACGGAAACATCGTACCCATGCTGGAGCTGGGGTCTGGCTTCGACCCCGATCTGACAGGCCGGGAGAATGTGTTCCTCAACGGCGCGATCTTAGGCTACACGGAGGAATTTCTAAAGGAGAAATTCGACGAGATACACGCATTCTCCGAGCTGGGAGACTTCATTGACGTACCCATTCGGAACTATTCCAGCGGCATGATGGCGCGGCTGGCGTTCTCGGTGGCGACGGTGGTGAATCCGCAGATCCTCATTGTGGATGAGATACTGTCCGTGGGCGACGAGTCATTTCAGGCCAAGAGCCGTGCGCGGATGATGGAGCTGATGAGCGGCGGCACCACAGTGCTGTTCGTGAGCCACAGCCTCAGTCAGATCCGGGAGATGTGCGACCATGTCCTGTGGCTGGACAGCGGAGAAGTGAAAATGTACGGCGAAACACAAGAGGTGTGCGACGCGTACTCGATATAAAAAATGAGGGGAGAAAAGAAGCATGAAAGGAATCGTATTAGCAGGCGGAAGCGGGACGCGGCTGTATCCGCTGACCATGGTCACGTCCAAGCAGCTGCTGCCTATCTATGATAAGCCCATGGTGTATTACCCGATCTCCACGCTGATGCTGGCGGGGATTCGGGATATTCTCATCATCTCAACGCCGACCGATCTGCCGAACTTCCAGCGTCTGCTGGGAGACGGCAGTCAATTCGGCGTTCATTTTTCGTATAAGGTCCAGCCCTCGCCGGACGGCCTGGCGCAGGCGTTCATTTTGGGTGAGGAGTTTATCGGGGATGACCGGGCGGCCATGATTCTGGGCGACAACATCTTCTACGGCGCGGGACTTACCACGCAGCTCCGCAAGGCAGTGGAGCGGGAGGACGGTGCGACCGTGTTCGGCTACTACGTCAACGACCCGGAGCGGTTCGGCGTGGTGGAGCTGGACGACACCGGCAAGGCTATCTCCATTGAGGAAAAGCCCAAGGAGCCCAAGAGCAGTTATGCCGTCACCGGCCTGTACTTCTACGACAAGAAGGTGGTGGAACGGGCCAAGGCACTGAAGCCCTCTGCTCGCGGCGAGCTGGAGATCACCGACCTGAACCGGGTATATCTGGACGAAGGCACGCTGCACGTGGTCACGCTGGGGCGTGGCTATGCCTGGCTGGACACCGGGACGATGGATTCTTTGGCGGAGGCCACGGAGTTCGTCCGCGTGGTGGAGTCCCGGGAGGGTATCCAAATCTCCGCCTTGGAGGAGATCGCCTACCGCAACGGATGGATCAATAAGCAGCAGCTGCTGCTGGCGGCCAACATTTACGGCAAGTCCCCCTATGGCCAGCATCTGAAGAATGTGGCTGAGGGCAAATACATTTACTGAGGGCAGACGAATGGATTTTATCAAGACTGCTATTGATGGCGTATATATCGTAGAGCCGAAGGTGTTCGGCGACCATCGTGGTTTTTTTATGGAGAGCTATTCCAAGCGTGTGTTTGAGGAGGCGGGGCTGCACTATGACTTTGTGCAGGACAATCATTCCTCCTCCACGGTGAAGGGCACCCTGCGCGGTATCCACTTCCAGCGGGGCGATAAGGCGCAGGCCAAGCTGGTGCGCTGTGTCCGCGGCGCGGTGCTGGATGTGGCGGTGGATCTGCGGCCCAACAGCTCTACCTACAAAAAGTGGGTGACGGTGGAGCTGAGCGAGGAGAACAAGCGGCAGCTGATGATCCCCCGCGGCTTCGGCCATGGCTTCGTGACGCTGACCGATGAGGTGGAGTTCCTCTATAAAGCGGATAACTACTACGCGCCTGAGGCTGACGGCGGCATCCGCTGGAACGACCCTGAGTTAAATATCGACTGGGGCGTGGATGACCCCATCCTGTCACAGAAGGATCAGACTTCCCCGTGGCTGAAGGATGCCATCACCGATTTTTGAGGAGGAACAGCTATGACCATCATCGTCACCGGCGGCGCCGGTTTTATCGGCAGCAACTTCATTTTCTATATGCTGGACAAGCACCCGGAGGACCGTATTGTCTGCGTGGACAAGCTGACCTATGCGGGCAACCTGTCCACGCTGGAGAGCGTCATGGACAAGCCCAACTTCCGCTTCGTGAAGGCGGACATCTGTGACCGCAAGGCCATCTACGACCTGTTTGAGGAGGAGCATCCCGACATGGTGGTGAACTTCGCCGCTGAAAGCCACGTGGATCGTTCCATCGAGAACCCGGAGGTCTTTTTGCAGACGAATATTTTGGGCACGCAGGTCATGCTGGACGCCTGCCGGAAGTATGGCATCCAGCGGTATCATCAGGTGTCCACCGACGAGGTGTACGGCGATCTGCCGCTGGACCGTCCCGACCTGTTCTTTACCGAGGAGACACCCATCCACACCTCCAGTCCGTACAGCTCTTCCAAGGCAGGCGCGGATCTGCTGGTGCTGGCGTATCATCGCACCTACGGCCTGCCCGTCACGGTGAGCCGCTGCTCCAACAACTACGGCCCGT
>OLGE01001397.1_pt1 | contig 24861 bp, 21 predicted proteins | sample 1605151 | NCBI WGS metagenome assembly OLGE01 (sample SAMEA3888912, study PRJEB22519) | human gut metagenome | biome: human gut; feature: human-associated habitat; material: faeces | place: Denmark | collected 2010
GCAAAGGTAAACCAATGAATGATTATGGACAAGGCGGCATCGCGGATACGCTTACGTTTGGAAATGAATCTACATTCTGCCTCCCGACACATTAATCCCTGACTTCTTAATTCCTGACTTCTAATGATGCCTTGCTGTTTGTCTTGGCAAACAGTACTTTGCTTCACACATTCCTCTTGTTTTTTACTTCTTTACTTTTCTACTTTTTTTACTTTTAAACGCTTTTCTACTCTTTTACTTTTAAACGCTTCTTTACTTTTCTACTCTTTACTTTTAAAAACAAGACTTCTTTACACTCAAAACAAGGCTTCTTTATAACGCAAACAAGGCTTCTTTGAAGTACAAAGAAGCCTTGTTTTAAAACGACATGTTATTTATCTGAAAATCAACTACATACACTTCGCCACACCGACAAATCCCGGAAAAGCGGAATCGCAGACGACAGTTGCTTCGGACGACTGGTACGAATGTGGGGAAAGGGCGTGGCACAAAGCAGCATTTCAGCCTTGGTAAGGAATGCGTTTCACAACCTTTGCCGGGCAACCGGCTGCCAAAGAGAAATCGGGGATATCGTGTGTAACAACGCTGTTTGCCCCCACCACTACTCCATTGCCTATGGTCACGCCGGCAAGCACGCACACGTTGTCGCCAAGCCACACGTTATCACCTATGACAACACCGCCTTTCGAGCATACGGGGCGGCAGTGCGGCGGCATATTCAAGTGCTCCGAAGAGAATCCGCCATGCGAGTTGTCGGAGATAAGGACATTTGTCCCCGTCAGCAGATTGTCGCCTATTATTATGGAGCGGACTGCAGTAATATGCGCGAAGTCGCGGATTGTACATTTATTGCCGATTCTTATCAGTGGAGCACCATAGTCGCCCTGCCATGCCGTCAGTTGCACATTAGCACCTATCATCGTGCCAGCACCGACATGAACGTGCCGGAGTCCACGAAGATTGAGCGCGCGGTAGGACACAACTGTATCACTGCCCAAACTTGCGAAACGGCGTTTAAGCCATCCCGTATATACGTTGGTGAGAACGGAATGCCATAGTTTTCCTGCCACCGGCGGCCATACCACCGACAGAACAAGACCTATCGCACGACAAAACATTCTGAAAATCTTAATCATACTGTGACATTACAAGTTAGTTAACAAACCAAAGACGATGCTTTTTATGCCATCCGCATACCGAAAACTTCAGTTATTGCCCGCTCGCCCACAGCCTCAGCGCACTGCCAGAATCAGACGGGCAGAAGCTTTATTCCGAAGATGTAAGAGAAGGTATATGCCATGTACACCAGTGCTATGAGCACCACGACAAGCATCGCAACCCATTTCGGGCGGATGGTGTAGTAGATGTTGCAGAAAAGCACTATCGTCACGATGCGGAAAAGGTAGCTCAGACGGTTGGCAAGCACGGGGAGGAAAGCGAACGCCGTGAACGAGAAGATGCTTATGGCTAATATCTTCATCATCAGCGGGAAGTACCTGTTGTGCTCCTTTATGGTCTCATAGAAGTACATAAGATAAAGGAACAGCATGATGGTGAAGAGATGCAGCGGACTGAACACGTTGAGACTTGACTCCATGGTTTCGGAAGTCTTCTCGTAGTTTTCGAGTTTGTTCTCAATATACGGAATCGGGATGTTCACAAGAAGGATGCTTCCAAGGAAATAGAACACATAGGAAGCGGGTATGACCGCCGTCCAGAACATACGCGTTTTGAGCGACATCTCCTTGTTGCTCAAGAACACAAGCGGAATAAGGGCAATGGCGGAAATATGGAAGAACATGCCCAGACCTATGAGCAGAAGCGACTTTATCCACTGCCTGTCAGCCATGGGCTGTATGGCAAGCAGGAAGAGTCCGGACATGATGCCGGTACGAATCTGCGTGACTTCGTGAAGCTCGTAGATGAAACTCAAATAGAGCACGACGGGCAGGAACCACATATCGGGCAGATATTTCCTGAACGCCTTGAACTTGAGCATCACACCGAAGAAAGCGTAAAACACGAAGATGATGTGCACATCGTTGGTCAGACGGCTAAGTATTTCGGATATAAGGAAATAGGAATACTCTATGGCGCCGGAGATACGGTCGTCATCGTAATGATGGAAAGCATACTCATAGTTCACCGAATCGGGATCGACACCCACTTCACGCAGACCTGCAACAAGAACGAGGACAACGGCGAAGAACCAATAGGCATTCCGCTTTGTACTCTCCTTGAGACTGTTCTCCAAGAACGACAGAGAAACAACGATTGCAAATATGATGAAGATTATTGCTCCCATTTCAGCGTTTTATTATTTTTTTGACAATAGCATTCACCGCCGCACGCTCTTCGCGGCGCAGTCCGACAAGGTAGGTGACGGCGAAAGTGGCGCATGGCGAGAAGAGCATCACCACACACAGGCGCACCATACTGCCGTCAATGGCGCGGTGGACACACCATGCAGCCGCCGCACTCAGCCCAAGGACGCATACGCCACGAAGCAGTATCTGCACGGCATACTGCGACAACGACACGATGTCGAGGTTGCGCTTCAGGCACAGAACCCTCGCAAAATGCGCCACAAGACAGAGCGAAATCATGGAGACAAACACCGCGAACGACGGCATTCCCATCGTGAAAAGAAGCCATGTGAGAGGCATGCTGCCAAGCATAACAGTTTCGGTGACAAGATGATAGACCTTGATGCGACCCGTAGCCTGCATGATTATGGTGATGGGGTTGTGCATTGCAAGGATGACGGTATAGACAATGAAAAGGCGGGAAAAGAGTATCATGTCTGCCGACACGTTGCCGCCAAGCCACAGACGCATGATTGCCGGCATTTCAAGAACGACGGGGATAGACGCGCACGACAACAGATAGAGAATGAACTTGTTGTTGAGCGTGAACAGATGCATGAGGCTGTCGTACTGGCGGGCGGCATACTGCTGTATCATGCGCGGACGGAAAGCAAGGACAACACTGTTTGTAAGTGAAGTGAAGGCATTGTAGATGTTGTTGGCAACACCGAAGGCGGCGTTGGCAAGAGGGCCGAAAAAGAGGTTAAGAAGGATGATATTGCCCTGAATCATGCCTATTCCGGCGAAAGCACCGTACATGGTCCATCCCGAAAACGAAAGGAGTTCGCGATAGATTCTGTGATCTTTCACCATCATATAATGGCATTCGGCATAGCGACAGCGGGCTATGAAGACATAGCACAAAAGGGTGATGAGCGTGACGGCGGACAAACCTGCGCCGTAGAACACGAGTCCGTCGATGGGAGTGCGACCTATAAGCCACGCCACAATGAACTTCAGCACGCAGTCGATGCACGAGATGAGGGCATAGACATTCATGTCTTCATGCGAAAACACGGCGGCAGTGTAGGGTATCTGCATGTAGCTGAAGGCGAAAGTGAGGATGGCGAAATGGAAAATGAGAATGGCTTGCGGCAGACGGTCGGCGGGAATCTGCAACTTTTCACCCGTAACATAAACCCCGACGGTCTCGAAAAGCACGACCAGAACTGCAAGCGACACTATAATAATATTGATGCTTGCCGAGAAAATCTCGCGCAGACGGGGTTCGTCGCCAAGCCCCATAGTGTAGGAAAAGAAGCGTTGCACCGAAACGGCAAGCACGGGGAATACGCACGAACAGGTCATCACCACGCCCACTACGGTGTTGAACACACCGTAATCCTCGCTGCCAAGCCCGCTCAAAACGAGCCTGACAGCGTAGAGATTGACTGCCGTTATCACCAGAATACGGCTGAACAGCACAAGCGAATTCCTGGTGATTCGCTTCGACTGTGCAGCCGTTGCCGGTGCAGAGTTGTCTTTTCTGCTACCCATTTGCAATGATTAGTCTTTTAGCAGATAGTCGCGCACGGAATAAAGCGTTATGACAAAGGCTGCAAGCAAGGTCATGGCAAGGACGAAGAACATACGTTTCGGCTTGCTCGCCTTGATGGGGACGGCTGCGCCTTTGAGCAAAGTGAAAGCCGGAGTGCGTTCCTGCACGCGTGCCTTCGCCTCCTGATACTGTGCGCTGACAGTGGAATAGACATTGAACTTGAGCTGCATCTCGTTCTCCAAATCCTCCTGCTTGCTGCGGAAACTTGCGAGCACTACATCGGAGTTGGCATCGCTGTAACTTGCATACAACTGGCGGGCGCGCTCATAGTCGGCCTTGGCCTCGACAAGAAGATTGTGGTAATACGCCATATCGGTGCGAGCCTTGTTGGTGCGGTAGTTTGTGATATAGTCCAGAAGGATGCGGCGCGTGGAGTCAGCGAGAATCTTGCACACAAGCGGATCCTGCGCAGCCGTGGCGATACCGATTACTCCCGTCTTCTTATCGACACCGATTGATATGGACGCACGCACGGCATTTGCGAGGTCATCCTCGTCGCGCGACATGCAATAGGGGTCGAACTTGTCGCCCTTTCCTGCCACGACCGTACCGCTCTTCTTTGGCAAAAGCGACTTCGCGGCGGCTATGGCATAACCCCACCAAGGCAGTTTGGTGTGCTCAAGGATATACTTTGCGTATGTGGTGTTCACCTCACCGTCGGCAGTGCGCACCTTGATATTGAACAATTCGGACACGAACTTATTGTCGCTCATAAGGTCGGGGTAGAGCAACGGCGTGATGGCGTCGGATGTCTGGAGCATGTCCATGTTCAGACCGAACGATGAAGCAAGCGAACTGAGTGTTCCTCCGCCTTTGGAGTTGTCGAGTTCGGGCACCACAGTGGTGTCGGTGGTGTATGTGCGAGGCACACATATAATGATAAGGCACGACAACACGAAGACTACTGGGAGAACCTTGTAATAGAGTTTGCGGTTCTCCTTCATCTTCTTGAATATCACCACCATGTCGATGGCTTTTACTTTCTTTACTGTTTCCATATTCTTTCTAAACAGATGAAAAGTTAGTTCTTCACGAGATTTGCCACCGTTGCAATCATTGCAGCGATAGACGACATGCTTGAACCAAGGCTCATAGTCTCGGCAACGCTCATCTTACGCTTCAACTTGGCAGGAACAACAATCTCACAACCGGGCATAACCTTTGCGCCATGACCCAATTTAGCCACCTTGCCGTTCATGTATATAATGTAAGCACGACCCTTCACGGCATCCGAAGCATAGCCACCGGCCTGATTGATGTAGTAGCTCGGACGCTTGCCACGCTCGTAAGCGACAGTGTTGGAGTACATCACGGCACCGTTCACCTTCACCGTTCCGTTGTACTGCGGCACGATAAGGCGGTCGCCCTCACGCAGAATGATGTCGGCATCAGATCCGGGATTGTTCATGGCTTCCTCCAAATCTATACCTACGGGGTACTCGTCCGGCACGGCAAACTTGGAGATATTGGCGTTGGTAGCATCCTTTGCGGATGCCTGCACACTGCTTGCATTGTTGCTACTTGTGGCAAGCTGCAACAGATTCTTCTGCTGTTCCTCACGCTGCATCTGCAAAACGGCACGCATACGGTCCTTCTCCACTTCCGTAGCCTGGCGTATGAGACGCGCACCCTTGATATAGGCGAGACCGTTGGAACCGCCCGACTTCTTGAAGAGGTCGCTCAAACGGGTGTTGTTGCGCTCCATAGCGTAGGTTCCGGCAAAGAGGACTTCACCCTCGACAGACACATTCTGCTGCTCGGTGTAACCCGGACTCTTCATTACATAGACCTCGTCGAAAGGCATAAGGGTAAACGAGCGGTCGCCATCGATAATGAAATTGTCCTTCAGCGGCACCTGATATGTCTTGGCAATCACGCTGTCGGGCTGTGTGGCTTTGGGGTCGCTCGTGCGGCGGCTGACACTCACACTGAGGAGAGAAGCCTTGTCAGTGAGTCCGCCGGCCTGTATAATGAAGTCCTCAACGGTCTCGTTGTCAGCGTATTTATAGACTCCAGGGTATTGCACTTCACCACGGATTGTGATGGTGCGATCGCTCAGTTTCTCTGTTTTCGTAGCTACAAAGAGCACATCGTTCTCCTTCAGCGGAATGTCAGGAACCTTTCCGCTCATGATACCATCAATATCAACGCTGACCACTTCAAGCGTGCGGTCGGCCTTCATACGGTGCATCACGGCACGGGTGGTGATGGCATCCTCAGTCACTCCGTCGGCATGTTCAAGAAGAGAACGCACGGAGTTCACCTGTTCGCCAAGGTTATACATTCCCGGACGGAACACTGCTCCCTTCACTTCAACGGTGTTGGCGAAGCGGGGTGTGATGGAATCCACCGACACAGAGTCGCCGTCGGCGACATGGAAGCTTGCGAAATCGAACTCATTCACGTTGAAGGCGGCATATTCCTTGCCGTTCTTACGGTTCACACGCACAGCCTTGCGATAGGCGTCACCGGTGAATCCGCCGGTATATTTGAGCAAAGATGCCAGCGATTCATCGGGCTTCATCTCATAATACATCGGGCGTTTCACTTTTCCAGTCACGTTCACGAGGCATTCGTAGGGACCTACGACAATCACATCGTTGTCGGCAAGGCGCACGTTTCCGGTAAGTTTTCCATTGAGAATATAATCGTAAATATCGACAACGGTCACAAGACGGTTGTTGCGATAGACCTTGATGTTACGCAAAGTACCAATGTCGTTAGTTCCACCTGCCATATAAAGGGCGTGGAAAACAGTGGCGAACGCCGAGAGAGTGTATGTTCCCGGAGTCTGCACTTCGCCCATGACATTCACCATAATGGTGCGTGTCTGACCGACAGAGAGCTTTATCTTACTGTTGCTGTAACGGCTGCCGAGGGTGGAACGGAGACGTGCATTCGCCTGCTCGACAGTGAGTCCGCTCACCTGAACAGGACCGAATCCTTCGATGGTGACGCTACCATCGGGCGACACTGTACACTGTTCCGACTTCTGCGAAGCGCCGTAAATATCGATGAACACGGCATCGCCGGGACCCAAACGGTAGTTCTGCGGGGTGGCAATGTTCATGTTCGGTTCGAAAGAGAGTTCGTTGTTATTGAAGATATCGCGTCCGAACACTTTCTTTTTCAACGCATCACGCTCGGCAAGGAGCTGCTGAAGCATCTGCGCCGTATCGGGAACCAACTCGAAAAGTTCGTTCTGATAGTCCATGAATTCCTCATCGTTCTCATCGTAAGTGTTCTTGTATGTGCGGTCGCGCTCGGCTCTCATGCGCATATTGCTGTATCCGTTGGCCTTTGCATCGACCTCCCGGCCATAGTCGGAACGCTTGTAGTCGGAGCGTGTCTTGCCGTTGTTAGTACGCAGACGCGAATCGGTATTGCCGCTGGTCTCGTTTGAAACGACACCGAGACCGCCCTGCTTAGCCTCACGTTCATACTTTTTCTTCACACGGCGTATCTGTTGGATATCTACGCCGCGCTGCATGAGTTTGGTGACAATCTGCGCTTGCGATGTGCCTTCTTCGCGTTCCTTCATGATGAACTTAATCACCTGCGAGTCGGTCATCGTGGACTGTGCCGCTGCCATGAGAGGCACAAAAGCCAGAAAAAGGAGTTGAATGATGAGTCTCTTCATATTATGCTTATATTTTTTTCCCAGTAACAATGCTTGCAAAAGTCTTCATAAGAATGCTGAAATCGAGCCACAGCGAACGGCGGCGATAGTAGTCGATGTCCATGTGCAGACGACGCAACATCTTATCCATCGTGTCGGTATAGCCGTTGTAGAGTGTGGCTTCCGAAGTGAGTCCGGGCCGCATTCTGAAGATATACTTGTAGTTCTCGTCCTCAGCCATAATCTTGTCGATGAAGAACTGACGCTCCGGACGCGGTCCGACAAGCGACATATCACCACGGAGAACATTCCACAACTGTGGCAACTCGTCGAGATGATGCTCGCGAAGGAAGCGTTCCAGACGGGTGGAGTTGGTGGCATCGCACTTGGCAACGAGCTGCGGGCCATTCTCTTCAATGACGCTGCTCATGGTGCGGAACTTGTATATGGTGAACGGCAACGCCCCATACCCTATGCGCTCCTGGCGGAAAAACACCGGACCGTTGTTCTGGTGACGCATAAGAACCATTATGATGAGATATGCCGGGGAAAGGACCATCATGCCGACCAAGGCGCAGACCACATCGGTGGCTCGTTTCACCACCAACGCTGCCGCGCCCATTCCGTCTTGAATAATGTCGTTGCCTGACGTTTGCTCCATTTACATTCGTTTATAATAGATAACTATATTTTTGTTGTTTTGTTGCAGAAAAGTCGCGGAAAATGCTTGAAAAAGTGCAGATTCGCGACTCCTGCCGTCTTTCACCTCGCATTATATGTCCGCGAGAATGTCGTTTTTCCGTTTATATCGCGCACTTCCACCTTCAGCTGACCGCCCTGAACCGTGCCAACGGCACACGCCTCATTGGAATTGACAAGCACGGGGAAATTGTGCAAAGCATCGGGTGCGTAGTACTCATGCCGGTGCAGATGACCGCAAATCATAAGGTCGATGCCGGCTTTGTTGAGTGCCGGCACGAACTTCTGCGCCACTTCCACGGGGCCGTGCCATGCGTCCTGCTCTATGCTCTGCGGCGGAATATGAGCTATACAGATACGGAATTTTGCCGTCTTGAAGTCTTCGCTTTCCGTGATTGCCTTCACCCACTCCGCCTGTTCTGTGCGGTAGGCGTCGTAATCGGTGATGCCTGCATACTCTATATCGCTGTCGGGCTTGTCCTCGCCGGAATCAAGCATGATGAAGAACACGGGACCCTGACGCACGGCATAGTACAGACTTTGCTCGCGAGGGCAGAAATAACGCTTCAGCTGCGGTGCGAACACGCCGCGCGTCTCGTGGTTGCCACGGACATAGTAGAAGGGTTTCTCCTTTGCGAACAGGCTGATGCTCTCGTCCATAAATGCGGCGAACACATCGTCCTGACTGTTGAGTTCCGACACCATGTCGCCGTTGTAGATCACCATATCGCGTTTCTTCCAGTCGGCACCTTCAAGCATCGGGGTGATGAAGTTCTTGCGCGCATGCACGTCGTTCAGCACCACGAAAGAGCAATCGGCCTTTGTACGGTCGGCGGTGGTGAACCGCAACGGTTGATGGCGGAACACATCCGTAGCCGCAACATCGCCGTAATGCACACGGATGCTCTCATGCGAAAGCACCTCCTGCGAGTAGATGCGGTAGCGGTAGGTGGTGCCGGGTTTCAGTCCGACGAGTTTCACGGAGTGTATGCTGTCTTCGCTCTTTATGCCTATGTACGAGTCGAAATGACGCTGACGCTCCCTTGCGTAGAAGTTGGAACCGTCGTCAGGGGCAGTCTCCACCCATCCAACGCTCACACGGTTGGTTGTCCACACGATGGTGGCTTCCGTTTCCGTTATGTTTTGCAGGTAAGGTCCGTGCGTTATTCTTATTCCATCAGCAAAGGCTGCTACCGAAGCCCACACGAAGGCGATGAGCAGAGCCAGATTTCTCTTGTTTGTTTGCATTGTAGTAATCTGTTTTATGGTTATTTCTTAAGGTTTTCAATTCCGCAACGGTAAATGTCGTCAAGCACGAGTCCGGCGATGGTGAATCCGAAGATGCCGGTGATGTGCGCCATGGTCCCGTTTATCTGTGCTTTGGAAAGACTCCAGTCATGGTTCACGAGCGACGGGTCGCCGGGACCGTCCCCAGTCGCTTCACCCATGCCGCAAGCGGAGTCGTGCCCTATGTTTTCGAGGAGTTCCTCACTATACACGCACTGGAACTTGTGCGCCGGCTTCAGCTTGGCACGCTTCAGCTTCTTGCGCAATGCCGCTCCGAGCGGGCATCCGCGCACTTTCCAGAACTCTGCCACGCGTATTCTCGTGGCATCCATCTTCAATGCCGCCCCCATCGACGAGAAGAACACCGCTCCCGAAGCGCATGCACGCATTATGAGCAGAGCCTTGTCCTTGAGGCTGTCTATTGCATCGACAATATAGTCGTACTCCGAGAGGTGGAAGTCGTCGGATGTCTCTTCACAGTAAATCTTCTGCAAGGCGGTGATTTCAGCCTTTGGGTTTATCTGGAGTAGGCGTTCCTTGAGTGCCTCCACCTTCACCTGCCCTACGGTCTGCGTTGTCGCCATGAGCTGACGGTTGATGTTGGAGACGCACACACGGTCGGAATCGACTATGGTAATGCGTTGTATTCCAGAGCGGACGAGTGCTTCCACGCACCAGCTGCCCACTCCACCGACACCAAACACGATGACTTTCTTGGACGCAATGCTCTTCATTACATCATCGCCCACCAACAATTCTGTTCTGTTGAAAATGTTCTCTGTCATACGCATATCGTTTCGTTCCGTCTATACCAATTTGCAAAGTTAGTAATTTTTAACCACAAACTCCCCATATTACCAACCCAATTTGCCGAATTCATATATTTTTTCCGTTCCGCCAGCAACCGCTGTCGCATCTGACAAAAACGCGACAGGCGGCAAAGCATGACATGATGCCATGAGCTTCGCCACCTTATTATATATGAGAGTTTCGCCTGTCTGCGGCATTCTGTCAGAAAAACGAGCTGACAAGGAACGAGAGGGTCACATCGGACAGTTGCCACGCAACATGTCCCGGTCGCTCTCGGCACGCACGGCACCGGCGTTGCGCCGACTGAACTCCGCATGTATCTCCACGAGTTCCTTCCTGCCGAAGATATAGTCGTCGTACATATCATCCATATCCACACCTTCACATTCGCCGTCGCCGAAGCAGAGCGACTCCTTCACTATCTGCATGCGCTCATCCACAGTGGTGTCCTTTATGAGCAGACTCTTTCTTTCCATAATTATTTCAGTTTATCTGGCGCAAAGTTACTCATTTTCTTTGGTTTTTGCTTACCTTTGCATCATAATTAACAGCGGCTCCTCAACCAATGCCGCCCACAAGCCGGAACACACCGCCAGCAATACGGAAAACGGCAAAGAGAAAACGCAACTTTCACACATACACACAGATACGATTATGACAACGCTTCACAAACCAGCAGTAGTCGCCATCGCAGCGATGCTCTCATTGGCAGCTGTGCTACCCGCCAAAGCCCAGTCGAAACCCGGAACAGCCGAAAAGACGGCACTTGCGGAAGAGGCACGCAACACCGCCCTGCCTTTCATTTCCATAAAGACCGTAAGCGGAGAAAAGCCCACTTTCACCATAATAGAAGACCCCTACGGCATGGGGAAGAACGCCATAAAAGCCGAGCATACGCCGGCAAGGATGGTGATGACACTCCACGGAGACACCATCTACGACAGCGGCGACTATGTGGAGAAGAAGTCGGGCATAAGGATAAAGGTGAGGGGAAACACAAGCGCGATGCTGTTCGAGCAGACTCCCTACAAGCTGAAGCTCTCGAAGAAAGCCGACCTGCTCTTCCGCAACGACAATGAGAAGAATAGCAAGGACTGGGCTCTGCTCTCCGTCTATATCCCCAACGACAACATGGAGAAGGGACAGGGACACTTGCAGACCATGTTCGGACTCGAACTGGCACGCCAGGCAGGCATGGACTGGTCGCCCTCGCAACAGTTTGTGAACGTGGCTATCAACGGCGAATATGCCGGCATGTACAATCTGTGCGAGACAGTGGAGCGCAGCACAGCAAGAGTGAATGTGGACGACAGCGGATTCGTGATAGAGAACGACGCCTACTGGTGGAACGAAAGCAGATACTTCCGCACGGAAAGACAAAAGAAAGACGACTGGATGGGCTACACCTTCAAGTATCCCGACGAAGACGATGTGACAGACGACTACCTGACGATGCTCTCCGACTATATGTCGTCCGTAGAGAACGCCATCGGCAACAACAACAATCCCGAACGTTTCATCGACTTCACATCGTTCGCCCGATGGATACTCGCACACGACTTGCTCGCCTCCGCCGACGCTGCGGGGACAAACATCTACTACACCAAGCACGACTTCGACGCTGCCGACGCAACAGCGTCGCCTCTGAAAACCGGCCCACTGTGGGACTTCGGTGCCATATACAAGGCTCCGTTAGACGGATGGAGCCTGCAACACACAAGCAGTCTGACCTTCTATCCGCAACTGTTCAAGAACGAAGACTTCTGCAAGGCATACACCGCCCTCTACGACGAACTCTCGAAAACACTCCCAAGCGACATGCAAAAAGCGTTGGACGAATACCAGTCGGTCAACGGTGAAGCCTTCGACAAAAGCGAGAAACTGCACCAACGGCTCATCAGCTACGACGCGGCACGCACCTTTGCAGCACAGAAGGAAGAACTACTGCGACTCCTCAACAACCGCATAGCTACCGTTGGCAGATTCATCAAAAGCGGCATGCTGCTGACTGGCATAAGCACACACCACACCACAACTCCCACAAAAAGCAGCCGGTACGACATGACGGGACGCAACCTGACAAACATCCGACCGACAGCACTGCCACATGGCATCTACATAGAGCACGGAGCCGACGGAAAGACAAGAAAGATATGCCGATAACCCGCAAGCCCGACGGTTTGCAGGCAAAACGCCTCTGAAAAAGGTATACCGCCGACCGGACTTCACAAGTATCTTTAACATATTTAACTTCTGAACCTTCACAAGTTCAAGAAATAATGATTAATTTTGCAAGAACATCTCGGGGTTGACTGGATTTGACAGCGGGATGAAATGGTATGTAAGCACGCGGAGTCTCGATGGCTAACTCCTTAATCTTAGCGATCAAAAATTTAATTGGCGAAAACAACTACGCTCTCGCTGCCTAATCGAAGTACAGTAGATTGGCTTTATTCCGTCACAAGGTGACAGAACGAGACACTGCTCCAAGGATGTTGTTCCGAATCTGAGGGTAAAGCGGTGCAGGTAAATCGGAAATAGCCTGTGTGTGCCCCGCCGCACTGGTGAAGTTTTAGGGGATAAGGTTGCAATTGGTGGTCTGGGTCTTGTTGCAACACGAAAACCGAAGGCCAGAATAAGCGTGTAGAAAGCGTATGGTTTCCCTGTTTGGACGTGGGTTCGAATCCCACCAGCTCCACCCTATCAAAACAAAAAGCCGCTCTATCAGGGCGGCTTTTTTGTTGTCCGTATGCAGCAACGGGTTCGGCATGCCAGGCTCTCAGTACGGCTATAATCATCATCGCGTACTGAAACGAAAGTCACTGCAAAAACGCTTCATTTCAAAACAAGGCTTCTTTGCACTCTAAAGAAGTCTTGTTTACTGGGCAAAGAAGTCTTGTTTTGAATGCAAAGAAGCCTTGTTTTTAAAAGTAAAAAAGCGTTTAAAAGTAAAAGAGTAGAAAAGTAAAGAAGTAAAAAGCAAGAGGGATGGGTGGAGCTAAGAACTATTCGCCAAGACAAACAGCAAAGTAGAGGTGGGAATTGGGAGTTAGGAATTTGAGAATTAAAATTTAGAAGTCATTGCCAATCGGCAGAGCCGAGCGCGATGGCAATAGAGGTACTGATAGGAGGTCGAGCGTCCCGCTCGACAACACAGAGCAAAACAATACATTATGCGTTCGGCTTTGCCGCTTGCCTTGCAAGAATTATGAATTAGTACTAATGTGATAAAATCTTTTACTTTTTACCTTTTTATTCTGGTGTTGTCGAGCGGGACGCTCGACCTCCTACAAATCCTAATTTCCAAATCCCCAAATTTTCTCTTTTCTCAAAACAATAAAATAGGATTATTTGCGTTTTGATAATATGAATACAGAGGAAAGGGAAGACAGCTATTCACATATATTGAAATACACCGGCATTTTTGGCGGCGTACAGGGACTGAACATACTCGTCGGCGTGATACGCAACAAGTTCACCGCCCTCTTTCTCGGCCCTTCAGGAATGGGACTGCTCTCACTCTTCAACTCCACCACAAACTTCGTCGCATCATCCACCAACCTCGGCATTCATACGAGCGGCGTGAAGATGATTTCCGACACCATGCCCAAAGACTGCCCTGCCAGTCAGGCCAACGCCGTGTGCATGGTGCGCTCGTTCAGTCTGGTGGCGGCTCTGCTCGGACTCATAGTGTGCGCCGTCTTCGGTCCCATGCTCAACATCATCACATTCCACTGGGGCAACCATACGCTCCACTTCATCCTGCTCGCCCCCACCGTCTTCTTCACCATCCTTGCCGGCGGCGAGACGGCAATACTCAAAGCGACACGCCAACTGAAAGCCCTGGCGGTGCAGGCGTCGCTCATGGCGGTGCTCTCGCTGCTCATCTCCGTACCCATCTACTGGTTGTGGGGTGAGAAAGGCATCATCGGCGTACTCTTCCTCACGGCATTCAGCCAGTGGGCACTTGCCTTCCGCTTCTCCTGCCGCATTGCACCGCTACGGCTGCGCATAAACCGCCGCGTGTGGCTGCGCGGCATACCGATGCTGCGCCTCGGCATAGCCTTCATGCTGGCAAGCATGATGAACAGCGGCGCCGAGTTTCTCATAAGGAGCTATCTCAACACACGCGGAAGCCTTGAGACCGTGGGACTCTTCAATGCCGGAATCACCATCGTCATCATCTACGCCGGAATGATATTCTCCGTAATGGAGTCCGACTATTACCCACGCCTCTCCGCCATACGGCAGAAAGGAGAAGAGCTGAACACCTGCGTAAACAGGCAGCTCGAAATGAACATCATGCTCATCGGCCCCATCATCATCGCCATGATTATAGGTCTGCCCATCATCATCCCCCTACTCTACAACACACAGTTTCTCGGAATGCTCGGCATGACACAGATAGCCGCACTGGGCATGCTCTTCAAGGCCATGTATCTGCCAATAGAGTATCTGCCACTCTCGCGCGGCGAGTCGAAAGTGTTCCTTGCGCAGGAGTCCTTCTGCGTGGTGCTGCTCATAGTGTGCGAAATCGTGGGATATAAAATCGGCGAAACCACCGGCATAGGATGCCTTACGGGGCTTGGCGGCGGCATCGTCACCGCCTACATCATTGAGGCTGCCGCAGTGCTGGCATTCAGCCGGTGGCACTACGGCTACCACATGTCGAAGCGCGGAGCCACCGCCATGCTCTTCCACTCACTCTGCGGACTACTCGCCCTGCACACAGCCTTCACAAGCGACCACCCCGCCGCCTACTGGACAGCCGGTGTCGCCATCTTCCTCATCAGCCTTATTTACAGCGCAAGGGCTATACGCAAGAGTCTGAAATAAAACTTATTTTTAAGTCGGTGTGCCCAAAAGGGAGTTAGCAGAAGTTATCGGAAGTTAATCCGCCTGCGGCGGATGGAAGACAACGGACATTACCATTGCTTTTTCAATGAGTTATGCTATTGTCCGTTATCTTCCTTTAACTTCCGGCGAAGTCTAACTTCCGATAACTCCCGTTTTGACCGACATCACAAAATGTAGATTTACATCAATCTACATCCAATCTACATTCAATCCGTATTTCACGTTTATCCATAACACTCAATACATTAGGTGAGCAAATCTTCTTGAAAAATGTAGAATGATGTTTTTTTAAAAAACAAAAAAATATAGGGGATGCACCGCTATTTGACTTGGCAATAGCAGGTTGAGCATCTCGCTCGACCTCTTACAACCAGCTCCACAAGAAGCAAAATAATGGCTCAACATCTTAGCCCCTGCTTCCCTATCCCTCAACAGCCGACATTGTCACATCATTGAAGTCGTTCATATAATCGATGACGCGCAGTTTGTCGATAGTGCCACGCTTCACCCTCAAATGAATCTCCACCTCAAGAAACTCGCCCTTCGATGTGCGCCGTTCCTTCATCTCATACGACAGTACATCAATGCCGTCGGTTCGCGCACGCTCAATGAGCCGGCGCACACTTTCTATCGATGAAGCCGAGAACGACAAATCGATGGTAGTAGTGCCAAACTGAGGTATCAGGGCATTGATGACTTCCAGACCGAGCAGCACCATCGCCGTGGCAATGGCAGCAGCCACATACATACCTGTGCCGCAAGCCAGACCAATGGCGGCCGTGACCCAAAGACCAGCAGCCGTAGTGAGACCACGCACCACATTCTTCTGAAAGATGATTGTTCCGGCTCCAAGAAATCCGATGCCCGAAACCACTTGGGCTGCCACACGCGAAGAGTCTTTAAGGTCGATGCCAAAACCAAACTGCGACACTACGCAGAACAGCGCACTGCCCAAAGCCACAAGAAAATGCGTGCGGAATCCGGCCTCCTTGGCTCTGTATTCACGCTCTATGCCTATCGCACCACCAAGAACAAGGGCGAGCGACAGACGCACGGTCAATTCAAGATACGAAGCTTCCATAGTTTTTTTCTCCTTAGATTTATGACTGAAGTTTCGCAAAACCTACGGTTCGCAACCAGCAAACGAACTGACGGCAGACAAGGAACAGTCCCACTTCAGAAACCGTCTGCAAGCAACACGGATTGTAAGCCAAGCCCCTCGCCACTTGCCAGCCTGCTTACCAAAAGCATGCCGCAGAAATGCAAAACTTAATTTTATGATTACACTGCAATTCTATCAAAATACAAACTTACATAAAAATAACGAATTACACGCCAGTTTTCATAACTTCTCACCAACTTCTCTCTTTTCCCCCGACCCACACGAGGCTAACAGCAACACATTACAAACGCTTCTTGGCAGTCATGCCACGGAGTGTGCCTGAGATGCAACTACAACAAAAAAATGTGGCACTACTCTCAACGAGCAATGCCACATTTCCTATGTTTAACTAAAATTTCTTTCAAAATGAATGAAGAATCTCACGAATCTCCATCGTTTCCTGTTAAACAATCGATCAATTTACCTTAAACCTAATAACTAAAAACCTAAATCTATTACTACTAACCTAAACAATCTATTAACCTTTTGACGATGCAAAGGTACATACTTTCCGTTGTGTGCGCAAACACTTTTACAAAAAACTTTCATTTTTCATTATATTATTGACATACGTCAAACATAAAGACATATTAGTATGCTTTTAGAAGAAAACAAACAGTTTTTGCGCTGAATATAACGAACAGCATCGAAACACTCCCCATAGAGATATTTGCACACAGATATTTTGCCATATCCGTTTTTTACATTAATTTTGTAATTGGATTCAGTCACAAGCGTGTGATGCCAATCCGTTTTCGTGGAAAAAATAATAAGCGTTTGCTGTTTATTCATAAAACGTTCAGAAACTTGCAGGTAGAAGAACAATATACAGAATAAGCGAGTAAGCGTCCACATATAGCGTGGACGTTTCTCTTGTCTGTATATTAGGTTTCCTGCAAGTACCTTGAACGTGGACAAGAAGCGTCCGCGTTTTTTCATATAGGTACTTGTAGGAAACCTTGTTTTCAAGAATATCCATCTGACGCATTAAAACTTAATTGTTTTTAATGCTATGCTCAAAGAAAAATCTATAAGTCTGCATCATGACTATAATGATTGCAGACAAGGTGAGTTGTACCAAAACGAAAAGTCTGATTTTTTATCAGACATACAACTTCCCATTACATTTCCCCACACAGAAGTGGCAGAAAAAGAGAAAAAGTACAAAGTACTTTCCTTATTTTCTGGCTGCGGAGGCATGGACTTAGGATTTGAGGGAGGATTCATTGCCAATGCAAAATCTTTTCCAGCAAATTCACCATTCATTCAACGAACAGTTAAAAGAAACTGGATATTGCTGAAACGCACATCATTCACAACAGTCTTTGCTAACGATATATTGCCTGAAGCAGAAATAGCATGGACAACATATATGTCACGTTTCGGACACGCTCCAGAAATATTTCATCGAACAAGTATCGTTGACCTTGTAAAGATGCACAAAAACGGCATTGATGTTTTTCCAAAAGAGATAGATATTGTCACTGGCGGATTTCCATGCCAGGATTTTAGTGTCGCAGGAAAACGTAAAGGATTTAATTCAGACAAAAATGACATGGGTAAAAAACGGCTTGACAACGCCCCTTCGGAAGAAACACGTGGTAAATTATACTTTTGGATGAAACAGGTAATAGATATTGTCCGTCCTAAAGTATTTGTTGCAGAAAACGTAAAAGGTCTTGTAAATCTTGGTGATGTGAAGGATATTATACAACGCGACTTCGCAAGCGCCGATGGCAATGGATATATAGTTTTGACACCACAAGTTCTCAATGCAGCAAACTATGGAGTACCAGAATCTCGTGAGCGTGTAATTTTTATAGGCATAAGAAAAGATATACTTAAAGAAGAAGCCAGACTGGCTCTTGAATCGGAAAACATACCAGAAAAGTTCAACCCGTATCCATGCCCAACTCATGCAGGGAATTTAAACAAACAAGGTCTGCAACCCCAAGTTACAACATTCGACGTACTAAAAGACCTACCAGAACCAGCGGAAGCGATAGATCTGTCACAAAGGACATACTCAAAAGCAAAATATCAGTCAAACGGAAGTCAAGGACAGACAGAGATAAAGCTTAACGGGCTTGGTCCAACAATACGTTCAGAGCACCATGGCAACATCGAATTCCGCCGGTTGGCGGAAGAACATGGCGGTAAGCATACTAAAGAATTAAACAACGGCATGGAGGAACGGCGACTAACTCCACGTGAGTGTGCATTGATCCAGACTTTTCCTCCAGACTACCGATTCGTTATGCACGATAATGTAGGAAACAAATACAGATTAAGTACCTCTGGTGCCTACAAAATTATAGGAAATGCTGTACCACCGGTTTTAGCATTCAATATAGCCATACGTTTACAAGAACTATGGGACAAATACTTCAATATTTAGCAATATGGCATTTATTTTCAACACCGCAAACAAGCAATTCCAAAATAAGCTAATTTCTGTAAAACCGTCTGATGCAACACAGACCGACATGGAGTTTGCACATTTTATGCGACTCACGGAGTCATGGCTGAACGAAGCATCAGAATCAGACAAACAGATATTCCGCAAATGCAATGGAACAGAAATGGAACACATCGCCTTAAAGGCACTCAAAGATGTTGCCCCACAAACTTCATTCTGTGCTAATAATATAAAACTTGTTTCTGGACTGCATTTTCCTGATATACAGGCTGCAGGACATTTTGGCGTCGAAGTGAAATCCACGAAGTCTGACTCTTGGACTTCAACAGGAAGTAGTATTGTTGAGAGCACGCGTATTCCCGATGTATCACGCATATATATGCTGTTCGCCAAACTAGGAGGAAATACGCCAGAATTTCGTTGCCGCCCATACGAGCAATGTCTAAGCAACATAGCCGTAACTCACTCCCCACGCTATCTAATAGATATGAACCTTGCAGACAACGGAGAAAAAAGTATTTTCGAAAAAATGGAAATGGACTACGATACATTCCGTTTATTAGAAGAAAAGGAAAAAATAAATAGCGTCAGAAAATATTATATACATGCAAATCACATAAAAGGCAAATATGAAATGCCATGGTGGATGGGCGATGCAAACACAGAAGTTTCTTCATCAATAATGATAAGATTCTTTACAGACCTCACTTTGCAAGAGAAAACAGACATAAGAGCAAGAATGTTTATTCTGTTCCCTGAACTTTTAGGAACCAAGCAAGACAAATATAAAAGAGCTGCATTATGGATGTGCAACCGTTATTCCGTAATATGCTCAAATCTTCGTGATACATTTAGTGCAGGAGGAAAAGTTGAAGAAATAGGCGGTGTAAAATTCAAGAACAAAGTACCACAAGTGCTTAACACACTATACCAGTACCGTAAGCCAATAAATAAATTACTGAACGACCCAGATGATGTACTTGTTCAAGATGTAGAAGACAATTGGGGAGAAAATGAATCTCGCTCAATATGCATGTGTAAATGGCTTGATTTAATACAGCAGACATTCAACAACAATGCTGAAATGAAAGACGTTGATATACATCAGCTATTTGATTTATGGAAATAACAACATGTCCCATACATGGTAACTATTGTTTCTTACTACCACAATTAAGACTTACGCTCCCATCCCAAGCAATGCTCGTACCGAGCACATATAAAAAACGACTCCCATAATCCTTGCGGACTATGGGAGTCGTCATATTATGTAAATCTTCTAAGAGAGAAGAAATTACTTCTTGTTGAGAGCGAGGTCGATAGCAACGGCGATAGCTACAGAAGCACCTACCATCGGGTTGTTACCCATGCCGAGGAAGCCCATCATCTCTACGTGAGCAGGAACTGAAGAAGAACCTGCGAACTGAGCGTCAGAGTGCATACGACCGAGAGTATCAGTCATACCGTAAGAAGCAGGACCTGCAGCCATGTTGTCTGGGTGCAATGTACGGCCTGTACCACCACCTGAAGCTACTGAGAAGTAAGGCTTACCAGCGAGGATACGCTCCTTCTTGTATGTACCAGCTACTGGGTGCTGGAAACGTGTTGGGTTGGTAGAGTTACCAGTGATTGATACGTCTACGTCCTCGCTCCAGTTGATAGCAACACCCTCGCGAACGTCGTTGGCACCGTAGCAGTTTACCTTAGCACGTGGGCCGTCAGAGTAAGCGATGCGGTCAACAACCTTCAACTCGCCAGTGTAGTAGTCGAACTCTGTCTTAACGTATGTGAAACCGTTGATGCGGCTGATGATCTGAGCAGCGTCCTTGCCAAGACCGTTGAGGATAACGCGCAGAGGGTTCTTGCGAACCTTGTTTGCCATCTCAGCAATCTTGATAGCACCCTCGGCAGCAGCGAACGACTCGTGACCTGCCAAGAAGGCGAAGCACTGTGTCTCCTCGCGGAGCAGACGGGCAGCGAGGTTACCATGGCCAAGACCTACCTTACGGTCGTCGGCTACAGAACCAGGGATGCAGAATGCTTGCAAACCAACACCGATTGCCTCAGCTGCGTCGGCAGCTGTCTTAACGCCACGCTTGATAGCGATGGCAGCACCTGCAACGTATGCCCACTTTGCGTTCTCGAAGCAGATACGCTGTGTGTCCTCACACATCTGATAAGGATCAACACCTACAGCTTCGCAAATCTCGTTAGCCTCTTCAAGGTTCTTGATTCCCTCAGCGTTGAGAGCGGCAAGGACCTGAGCCTCGCGGCGCTCCTGACTTTCGTAACTTACTTTTCTAATCATAGTTGTGTATCTCCTTATTATTCTTTACGTGGATCAATTGCTTTAACAACACCCTGCTCGGCAGTTGTACGACCGTAAGAGCCAGTGAACTTCTTCACAGCCTCGTTGGCGTCCATACCATTCTTGATGGCTTCCATCATCTTGCCGAGGTGAACATACTCATAACCACAAACCTGATTGTCCTTGTCAAGGAACTGGCGTGTGATGTAGCCTTCTGTCAATTCGAGGTAGCGTGTACCCTTGGCTACTGTGCCATAGAGTGTACCTGTCTGTGAACGAAGACCCTTGCCAAGATCCTCAAGACCTGCACCGATTACGAGACCGCCCTCAGAGAATGCGCTCTGTGTGCGTCCGTAAACAATCTGGAGGAAGAGCTCGCGCATTGCTGTATTGATAGCATCGCAAACGAGGTCGGTATTCAGAGCTTCGAGAATGGTCTTGCCAGGAAGGATTTCAGAAGCCATAGCTGCTGAGTGAGTCATACCTGTGCAACCGATTGTCTCAACGAGAGCTTCCTGAATAACACCATCCTTCACATTGAGAGACAGTTTGCAGGCACCCTGCTGGGGAGCACACCAACCCACACCGTGAGTATAACCAGAAATATCCGTAATCTCCTTGGCATAAACCCATTTTCCTTCTTCAGGAATTGGAGCCGGTCCGTGGTTAGGACCTTTTGCGACAACGCACATGTTGTCAACTTCTTTTGAATAAATCATAATCGGTATAATAATAAATTATTAAAATGTAAAGTCGTCTGTCTGAAACGGGACAGGTTCCTGCCTGTTACCCATAAACAATTACAAAATTACAAAAAAAGAACAAGTTTCCATATATTTCGCTTCACTTTTTACCTACAAATTAGTATTTTTTGTTGATTGTTGGCTTTTGGCATTGCCGCATTACTGATATATCAGAATTCGGCACGGAACGTGGAAGCGGGGAGTCCGTCGGCATTCACCATATTGGCTCGTGTGAACGGTTGCCAGGCATAGCGCACGAAATGCGGAGTGCGAACTTTGTCGGACGAAAGACGCACCTTGCCGCCCGATATTTCAGCCTCGGCAGGATAGAACAAGCCGTCTGTTTCAGCCACTTCGAAGCATCGGAGGGGGTTGCCGTCGCTTGTGGTCAGACCATCTGCATAGTCAAACTCCACAACGGCGGTACTGCCTTCACGCCATGCCCTGCTGAACAATGGACCGGAAGGCACAACCTTTCTGGCGTAGGTCTTGCACAAAGCCCAGCGAGCAAGACGCTCACCCACTTCAAGTTTATGCGTGGGATGCACATCAAGCGAGTCGCCGACATCAGAAGATACCGCCATGCCTAAACCCGGCAACTGGCGCATCAAGCGCAACTGACTGTCGCGGAACCACGGCCATGACGGGCGGTTGAGACTGGAAAGCTGCACGAAATAGAACGGCATTTCCTCGTTTTTCATATTCGTGCGCCATGAATCCACAAGGAGTTTGAAGAGTCGTTCGTGCGCTTCCATATTGTGCGCATTCGATTCTCCTTGATACCACACCACACCTTTCACCCTATATTGTAGCAACGGCAGCATGCCGCTTTCATACAGATAGCACGGTTCGTAGGGATGACGCGCTGCCGCTCCACCTGCATTCGAGATGTTCTTTGCTGCACGCTCCCTCACCCACTGCTGGATAAAATCGTTATGCAGCCAGTCGTTCAAGATTGCCGGGAAACGTGTTTCAAGTGTATTGCGGTCTATCCACGCCTCTGTGGGTGCTCCACCTACGGCATTGCACACAAGTCCGACGGGGACTTGCAGGCTGTCGCGAAGCATCTTGCCGAAATAATAAGCCACAGCCGAGAACTGTCCGGCTGTTTCAGGAGTAGCTCCATGCCATGAGGTTGGTGCAAAATACTGCAAATGGTTGAGCGAATCGATAGCGGAAAGAGGCCATGCCACATCGTTTGTCTGCCAATTCGCCTTCATGTCGAAGAAACGCAAATCGGCATCGGAAACATTGGGAATATCCATTGCGGCAGTGGCTGCCTGTTGAAGGGTAAACGCCATGTTCGACTGTCCGGAACACAGCCACACCTCGCCGACGGCAACATCACGGAACACTTTCTTAGTCTTGTCCGATTCTACCACCAGAATCTGGTTGCGTGTCGCCTTCATGGGCTGGAGGGTAACGCTCCATTCACCACGGTTATTTGCTACAGTCTGCACCTTTTGTCCTGCGAACATCACCGTCACTTTCCTGCCGGCATCAGCCTTACCATGAATATCCAACGGGACTTCACGTTGCAGCACCATACCGTCGGTATAAATTTCAGCCATCTGCAAGCCGCCATAATCGCCCGTTATACCACCATACACCGTGCGGGCAAGAATACCGGCACCCTCCGCATTGGGATGAATCGCATCGGGAAGAAGATTCGGATAAGGATAAAGGGGAGCATGGAAATCAACGAGTTCCGCACCGCTCACCTTGGCAACGGTTTCTATCGCCTGCTGAATTTCCGTATGCCAAAGTTTGGTTCCGGAAATGAAACGCGGATGGCGATGCGCTATCGGCGTCATCCGCGCTATGATAAAACGGGCATTATGATTGACGCTGCGAAGTGAATCGATAAGAGCAAGATAGTCCGTCACGAACTCATCACGATAGTTCGGCCAGTTTCGCGGGTCTGTGTCATTGATACCTAAATGTATGACTACAATGTCGCCCTTGAACCGCATAGCTTCTTTGAACTCATTCTGCTCAAAATACGGACGGTGACCATGGCGCAACAAAGTGGCACCGGGTTTTCCGAAGTTGCCCACTACATATTTGTCGCCGAGCATCTTCTGCAACTGCACGGGATAAGAGAAATGCTCTCTGTCCTCAATGCCCGTACCGTATGTTATGCTGTTGCCCACACAAGCCACACGAATCGTGGGTTTGTTCTGCGGTTTTGCATGAACGGCAGAACAAGAGAAAAGCCACAACAATGCAAGCAGAATAGGACCATGCTTTGCCTTTCTAAAAAACGAATCCATAATAAAGGTCATTTTGTCAAGGTGAGTATTTATGAGAAAGACGGTTATATTTTCACTTTGATGATAAGTTTTCTTATCTTTCCTTCACCGATGACCGGTGCATGGGCATCCTCCGGCCATACTATCAGAATCTGCCCAGATTGCATCTTGAAATAAGTTGCAGCCTGCTCCTCATAAAGGGCACAGTCTTCATCCTCATTGTAAGATTTAATCTCGTTACGGCAATCAGACAGAGGTTTCCACCCTACGGTCTCTTCACCTTCAAGCAACACATGAATGTCAATGTACTTACGATGAACCTCAAGCACCTGCTTCTCGGCCTTCACACACTCCGGATTGCTGTTGTTGATAAAGAGTGCATCGCCCTCTACTTCGATTCGCCCCAAAGGAGCATCAAGCAGATTGTGGCTCTTCACATAATCAAAAGCTTTCTTGAATAAAGGATGCAGCACTTCAAATCTGCCACAATCCTGCAAAGTAGATAATATCATAAGTTATCAGATTAGATAATTGAACATTAGTCCGTCAGTAAAATCTATACAAAGGTAATGATTTTTTCGTAAACACACGCAGTTGGTAATTCATAAATCATAATGGCCCGACCTTTCTCTGTAGCCAGACAAAAAACTCGGAAAGCAAGAATAATGAATCACCGGGCAGTGTTGCCGAGCGGGGACGCTCGACCTCCTATCGATTTTTTTTCGTTTACGGGCACAAAAAAAAGGTCTCCAAAGTCATTTGACTCTGAAGACCCTGATAA
>OLGE01001409.1_pt1 | contig 24685 bp, 17 predicted proteins | sample 1605151 | NCBI WGS metagenome assembly OLGE01 (sample SAMEA3888912, study PRJEB22519) | human gut metagenome | biome: human gut; feature: human-associated habitat; material: faeces | place: Denmark | collected 2010
CGTGGGTGCCGATGTCTGCGGAATACTTCCAGCAGCGCTCGCACTTTTCGCCGGTGGCGTGGGCCGCTGCAACGCCCAGGCCTTCGACGGCGCTGGCAGCACCGCCTTCGCCCTTGACCAGCTCCACCTGGGAGACGATCATCAGGTCGGCCAGCTCATCCATGGGGATGCTGTTCAGCAGATCATAGACGGCATCATTGCAGTACAGGGTAACGGCAGCTTCCAGAGAAGCACCGATGATCTTTTCGGCACGGGCCTGCTCCAGCACCTTCTTGACCTCGTCACGCACAGCGATGAGCTGAGCCCACTTGGCCTTGAAGGCATCGTCGGCGGCATACTGACCGGCCTTGGGCATGTCCTCGAACACCACATACTTGTTCATGCCCTCGGTCTTAGGCATAAAGTCCCAGATCTCCTGGCTGGTGAAGCACAGGATGGGGGCAATGATCTTATCCAGAGCCACCAGGATTTTGTACATGGTGGTCTGTGCGGCCTTGCGGGCAGCACCGTTGGTGCAGTACAGACGGTCCTTGGTGACGTCCAGATAGAAGTTGGACATGGCCACGACACAGAAGTTGTACACCGCATGGTAGACCTTGTTGAAGTCGTACACGGCGTAGCCTGCGCTGGTGTTGACGATCAGGTCGTCCAGAGCGGCCAGTGCCCAGCGGTCGATCTCCTGCAGCTGATCATCTGCCACACAATCGGTGTTGGGATCAAAGCCGTCCAGGTTGCCCAGGATGAAGCGGGCGGTGTTGCGGATCTTGCGGTAAGCCTCGCTCAGCTGCTTGAAGATGTTCTTGCCGGCACGCACATCCACGGTGTAGTCGGAAGAAGCCACCCACAGGCGGATGATATCAGCGCCGTAGTCCTTGATGATCTCGCTGGGCTCCACGCCGTTGCCGGCGCTCTTGTGCATCTGCTTGCCCTGCTCGTCCACTACCCAGCCATGGCACAAAACTGCCTTGTAGGGGGCCTTGCCGGTGGTGGCAACGCTGGTCAGCAGGCTACTCTGGAACCAGCCGCGGAACTGGTCGGCACCTTCCATATACAGATCGGCAGGCCACTGCAGCTCGGGACGCTCACGCAGCACAGCTGCATGGGTAGAGCCGGAGTCGAACCAGACATCCATGATATCGGTATCCTTTTCCCAATCGCAGGCGCCGCACTGGCACTTAAAGCCCTTGGGCAGGATCTCGTTGGCCTCATACTTATACCAGGCATCGCTGCCTTCCTTGCGGAACAGATCCGATACTGCCTTGGTGGTTTCTTCGGAAATGGTATACTTGCCGCACTCCTTGCAGTAGAAGGCGGGAATGGGCACGCCCCAAGTGCGCTGACGGCTGATGCACCAGTCGGCGCGGTCACGCACCATGCCGGTCATACGGTCATGGCCCCAGGCGGGCTGCCAGTTTACGGTTTCAATGGCCTTGTAAACATCTTCCTTAAAGGCATCGATGCTGCAGAACCACTGGCTGGTGGCGCGGAAGATGATGGGCTTGTGGCAGCGCCAGCAATGGGGATACTGGTGCTCGATATGCTCCACACCCATCAGATGGCCGCTGGCCTTGATGTCGGCCAGAATAATGGGGTTGGCCTTCCACACCATCAGGCCCTCATACTTACCGGCCAGAGAAGTGAGAATGCCCTTATCGTTCACAGGCACTTCCACAGGGATCTGGGGGTACTTCTGGCACACGATAAAGTCGTCTACGCCGTGTGCAGGGGCGGTGTGAACACAGCCGGTGCCGCTTTCCAGCGTAACATGCGTGCCCACGATCACAAGGCCGGTGCGGTCCAGGAAAGGATGCTGATAAGTCATCATTTCCAGCTCGCTGCCGCGCACAGGCTCGCCCACGATCTCGTAGTCGGCAATGCCGCAGGCTTCCATGGCGCTCTTTACCAGATCGGTGGCCATGATGTGATAGTCCTCGCCAATCTTGACAAAGGAATACTCAAAATCGGGATGAACGCTCACAGCCACGTTGGCGGGCAGAGTCCAGGTAGTGGTGGTCCAGATCACGATCCAGGCCTTGTCGGCGGGGATACCCGCCTTGGCCAGCACGCCGTTGGGGTCGCCGTTGATCTGGAAGCGCACAAAGATAGAATCGCACTCGTCCTGACCATACTCGATCTCAGCCTCGGCCAGAGCAGTCTGGCAGTCGGGGCACCAGTACACGGGCTTCATGCCCTTGTAGATAAAGCCGCGCTTGGCCATTTCGCCAAAGATCTCGATCTGGCGTGCCTCAAATTCAGGCTTCAGAGTAAGATAGGGGTTATCGAAATCGCCGATAACGCCCAAACGCTGGAACTGATCGCCCATCACGCCAATGTGCTCGGTGGCAAAGTTATGGCAGAGCTTGCGCAGCTCCAGCTTGGAAATATCCTTTTTCTTATCACCGGCAGCAGCCAGAGCCTTCAGCTCAATGGGCAGGCCATGGGTGTCGTAGCCGGGCACATAGGGTGCCTGGAAGCCGGTCATATTCTTATAGCGAACAATGATATCCTTGATGATCTTGTTCAGCGCGGTGCCCATGTGAATGTTGCCGTTGGCATACGGAGGGCCGTCGTGCAGCACGAAACGGGGCTTGCCCTCGTTGTGCTTCATCAAGTTAAAATAAAGGCTGTTCTCTTTCCAGTCCTCCAGAAGCTTGGGCTCCTTTTTGGGCAGGCCTGCACGCATTTCAAAATCGGTTTTGGGCAGGTTGATTGTGCTGTTATAATCCTGTGCCACTGGTTTGTACACTCCCTCAATATTTTTTACAATTCATATAAACCATCTATCACGACTTTTTAGTCGTCAAAGCTGATTCCTTTAAAGCTGTTGATGAAATCATCGTCCAGCTTGAATCCGGTGGGCTGAGCCGGGGCAGGGTTTGCCTCGGGGGTTGCCTTTACGGCCTCCAGCAAGGCCGCCAGATCGTCCTGCTGCTCGGCAGGGGCTTCGGCGGGCTCGGCGGCAGGGGCCTGCGGCTCGGGCACAGCCTCGGGCTCGCTTGCTTCGGCAGCGGGTGCCTCGGCAGCTTCGGGAACAGCTTCTGCCTCAGCAGGGGCTGCTTCTGGCTCGCAGGCGGCTTTTTCTGCTTCGGCCTGCTCCTGATCCAGCTCTTCCAAAAGCTTGCTGCCCGTCAAAAGCTCGATATGCGCTTTGTAAAGGCTCAAAATCTCGTTTTTGAACTTGGTCACTTCGGTTTTCATGCGTGCCAGTTCCTGCTTGTTTTCTTCCAGTTCTTCGCGGGAATGCTGAATGGCATCATCGGCCTTGATGGCTGCCTCGCGCTGGATCAGATCCGCCTTCTGGCGGGCTTCACGGATCACATTTTCCCCCATGCGCTGGGCATTGAGCAGTGCGCTCTTCAATGTGTCCTCTTCCTGCTCATAGGCTTCCAGCTTGGCGCGCATTTCCTCGATCTTTTGTGCCAAAACCACCATTTTTTCCTTGCGGGCCTTGTCGGCTGCCTCGGCCTCGGCCTTGGCGGCCAAAGCCTGCTCTAAGGCTTTAGCGGTTTCTTCCAGCAGATCGTCCACATCCTCGCAGCGATAGCCGCGCATGGTTTTTTCGAATGTTACAGAGCGAAGTTCCTCCGGTGTCATGCCTAATCCCCCTTTAAATTCTTTACAGCCCGCCTTAAAAAATGCACGCTGCCGCACTTTCACGGCTTTGGCTCTCTTTGCTATGGCAAAACGAAAGTCTGCGCGCCTTTAAGCCGGCTGTTTCCTTTTAATATTGAAAATACTCAATGATCACTCGATCTTTTTTGCTTTTGCCTTTGATTTGTGTCAGCTGCCAGCGGCCACGACCGCGCACCGTGAAAATATCTCCGGCAAACACCTCGGCGTGCTGGCGCTGCTCGGGCAGATGGTTGATCTCCACCCGGCCCGCCGCAATGTATTCGGCTGCCTGGCTGCGGCCTGTGCCCATGATCTCACTCAGAACGGCATCCAGCCGCAGCGAAGGCACGGTGCCGGTTTTCAGCGCACGCTCGGGCTGCGGAACTGCCGCCGCTTTTTCGGCACTGCACACGCTTGCCTGCAGCGGAAATTTGCCCACCGAGGTAAGTTCGCGGCAGATAAAATCCACTTTATTTTCAAGGCAAAAAAGATATGCAAGGCCCGGTGTGCGAGTGTCGGGCAGAATATCGCCCAAGCAGCTTCGGTCGATGGCAAGGCCCATCAGCGCCCCCAGATAGTCGCGATGCTCCGGCGCAGCGGCACCGGCGGGCAGCGAAAGGCGCAACTCGACGCATTGCACGGGCTCTTCCTGCCACGGGCAATCCTGCGGCACGATGCACAGCACCTTGCGCTCGGCCCCGGGCCAGCCGCCATTGAAGGCATAGGTTTTGCAGCCGCACTTGTGCATGGCGGCAAGGCAAAGATCCTGCTCACGCGCGGTCAAAAATCCGCTGTGGCGCGGCACACCTCTCGCCTCGGCCGTGGAAAAAAGATCCTGCGCACGGCGCATCATCAGCTGTTCTTCCTCACTGCGGGGCGGCACAAAGCCGCGCTTTGCCTGTGCAGCAGGATCAGAAGAATACGCCATTGGTTTCCAGTTCATCTAAAAGATCGCCCATAATATCCACATTGAGAGGTGTAATGATGAAAGTGCTGTTGGCCACACGCTTCATCTGGCCGTTGTTGGCATATGCCACGCCGGACAAAAAATCCACCAGGCGGCGCGAAACCTCTTTGTTGGTGGATTCCAGATTCAAAACCACCGTGCGCTTGTTGTTGAGGTGATCGGCAATGGCACCGGCATCTTCAAAGCGCTCGGGCTTGACCAGCACCACCTGCAGCTGGGTGGTTGCATTGATGTTTACCACCTTGTTGCGGCCCTTTTCCGCAGGCCGTGCCTTATTTTCGTCGGCGGAGTCGCGGCTGAAGAGCTTTTCGTTGGAATCGTCGTTTTCGTCGTAATCGTAATCGTCTTCCTCACCAATCCCAAGGCTTTTTTTCAGATTTTCCATCAAAGACATGTGGCATACTCCTTATCTATAAGTATGAAGTTCTCATACCTGCTGTATCAAACATTAAAACAGTTTTATTATCTCTTATCTGCGCGGCCTTGTCAAGATATCCGACACAAATCGAAAGAGCGCGACAGGCGGCTTTATGCGGCTGCGCACCCATCAGGAAAGCAGCTTGTTGTTGAACAGCCCCTTGCCCTGCACGATCACTTCATCATACAGTTTTACTTCGCTTTGCGTGGCGGCTGCCTGCTCGGCATTCATTTTGCTTTTATCCGGCACCAGAATATATTCTTCGTTTTGATACACCGGCTCGATTTTGCGGAACTTTGCAAGATTTCCGTATTTGACATACACACCCTTAGCGTCGTCCACAATGTGCATGGCTGCCGCCGGCACACGCAAGCCGGAATGGCTGTTCAGCTCGATCTCGATCTCCTGCTGGCCAAGGCAAAGCACCTCGGCACCGATGTATTCGCATTTCAGGCAAAACTTTGCTATGCCGTTTTCTTCGTCGCGGTCAACCGACACCAGCTGTGCGGGCAGCGGATTTTCGGCCTTGCCCGGGAAGCAGATCGTCACCTTGCTCAGCTGCTCCAGCTTGTCGGCCTGTTCCAGCGTACACACGCCGTAATAATTCCAGTGATAATTCGTGATGATCTTGCCCACATAGCTGCCGGTGGTTTCCACACCATCCTGCAGCATTTGCTGCAGCTGCCCCGGGGATGCCTGCTGCAGCGTGTCCTCATCGCAGTTCAAATAGCGCGCACTTTCGCCCGAAATAAAATAGCCTCCCGCCGGGGCATACACGCCGTCCGGGCTGCCCAGCTGTTCCAACACTTCTTCACGGCGGCTTTGCAGCGCCGACATGGCTGCCGAGAAATCCACGCTTTGCCCTGTGGACACCTGCATACGGTTGGCCGCCAGCAAATAGGACTGTTCGCCCTCTTTCATTTGCTGATAACGCCCGGTGTCCATGGCATCCAAAAGATCATACAGCGCCGCCTGCATCTGTGAGGTAAGCACGCTCAGATCTGTGCCGTTCACATTCTGCGAACGCTCCAAAAGGCTGATCTTATTTTCCAGATCGTTCAGCTCTTCCCGGCAATACGCCTGCGCAGGGTCGGCATAAATTTCGCCCACCTGCGCCCCGCTGGAAACACGCTCGCCGTTTTGCACCAGATACCCAATGTTTCCGCTGCCCTCGATGTTAACCGAAGGAAAGCACGCCACGCCCTGCGCGCGGAAGCCTTCGTTCATAGTAGCGGCGATCACCACCTCGGTGCTATATACATTATTATAAGCGCGGAACACCTGCAGCGCCACATACAGCGACACCACCGTAAGCACCACGCGAATGGCCATGCGCACAGGGCCGATTTTTCTTTTTTTCATGTTTCGGCCCTCCCTGTTTGTTACTCCTGTAAAAATTTCTGCACCAGCAAAAGTGCTTTGTCGGCTTCGCCGGGCTTTGCCATGTCCAGCCAATGTGCCTGGGGCAGGCGCTTGAACCAGGTAAGCTGGCGCTTGGCATAATTGCGCGAAGCCTGCTTCAGCTTTTCGGCGCACTCCGGCAGGCCGGCAGTCTGTTCAAAATACGGAAAAAATTCTTTATAGCCAATGGCCTGCGCTGCGGTTTGATAGGCTTCGCGGTTTTGCCACACACGCTCGGCCTCGGGCAAAATGCCGTTTTGCAGCATGGCATCCACCCGGCAGTCGATGCGGCGGTACAGCTCGGCCCGCTCGCCCGCGCCCAAGCACAAAACCAGGGCATCATAGGGCTTTTGCTCCGGGCGTGACTGTGCTTTTTGCTGGCTCATGGTATTTCCGGTCAAATAATACAGCTCCAGCGCGCGCAGCACCCGCCCCTGATTGTTGGGGTGGATCTTCTCGGCGGCCTCGGGGTCGATCAGCTGCAGCTCCTGATACAGCGGCAGAATGCCTTCTTGCTGTGCGCGCTCCTGCAGCCTGGCACGAAGTGCGGGATCATTTTTCTGCTCGGTAAAAGCAATGCCGTCCAGCAGGCTGGAAATATACAGCCCCGTGCCGCCCACCAAAACGGGCAGCTTTCCGCGCTGAGTCAGCATACGAATGGTTTCATCGGCCAGCTTTACATATTCAGCCACACTGAATGCCTGTTCGGGATTGCGGATATCCAAAAGATGATGCGGCACCTCGGCCTGCTCGGCTGCGGTGGCCTTGGCCGTGCCCACATCCAGCCCCCGATAGATCTGCATGGAATCGGCCGAGATCACCTCGCCGCCAAAGCGACGCGCAACGGCCAGCGAAAGGGCTGTTTTGCCGCTGGCGGTGGGTCCGCCGATCACAACGACTTTGGGTTTACACGATTCTGCCAAAGCGCTTTTCCAGCTCCTTTCGGGTGAGTTTCAGCACCACCGGGCGGCCATGGGGGCAAAACGGCGGTACTTCGCCGGAAAGAATTTGCCCGGCAAGGTGCAGCAGCTGTTCGGGGCTGCTGCGGTCGCCCGCTTTGATGGCAGCACGGCAGGCAATGGAATGCAGCACCCACTCGGTGCGTTCGGTCAGGGCATCCTTGCTGCCCTGTGCCAGCTTGGCCGCCAATTCCACCAGCATATCCTCGGCGTTTTCCACGGCCACATCGGCGGGCACTCCGCGCAGCAGCACGGTGTTGCCGCCAAAATCCTCCACCTCTACGCCTGCATCACGCAAAAGGGCCTCGTTTTGCAAGATTCCCTGCTTTTCGGCGGCAGAAAGCTCGATCTGCAGCGGCACCAGCAGCATCTGACTGGCCACATTGCCGTAATCAGCTGCCAGCTTTTCAAACAAAATGCGCTCATGGGCTGCGTGCTTATCGATCAGGCAAAGCTCGCTGCCGCGCTCGGTGATGATATAAGTGCGGAACACTTCGCCCACATAGCGCAGCGGTTCGTTTTCCGGCTCCGGCAAAAGGGTGGTCTGCTCGCCGCTGTCCGGCTGGGCAAACACCGGTTCCGGTTTTGCCTCCGGCTGCGGCGCAGGCGTTTCTTCGGGCTGGGGCACCGGGGCAGAGGCTGCCTGCCGGGGCGGCTCGGGCGGGAGCTCGGGATAAATGGTAAGGTCCGGTTCTTCGGGCAGTGGTGCCGCCGGGCGGCCGGGCATAGCCGGGGGCTCGCCGCCTTCCAGCTCGGTGATCAGCGGGCTGCGCAGCTTTCCGCCCAAAAGCGGGCTGTATACCTCGGTCACCGTGGGGGCAGGCTTCGGGGGCTGGGCTGCTGGAGCGCCCATCACTTTTTGGCGATACTCCTGTGCGCTCATGCTCACAAAGCCGCCCGCTTTTTCGGCCTGCCGGGGGGCTGCCGCCTGCTGTGGTGTGGGGCCTGCTGCGGGGCGCAGCGCCGAAAGGCCGCTGTTTGCCGCAGGCTTTTCCTCGGGGTCAAAGCGGCATTCGCCGGTGCCCGGGGCGGCCAGTGCCTGCTTTACCGCGCTGTACACTGCATCGAACACTTCGCCCTCACGGGCAAAGCGAACCTCGGTTTTGGCCGGATGCACATTCACATCCACCAGATCGGCGGGCATTTCCAAGCACAGAATGCCCCCCGGGAATTTGCCCTGCATCAGCGTGCCCTTGTAGGCGTTTTCCATGGCGGCCATCATGGTGCGGTTTTTTACATACCGCCCGTTGATATAAAAATATTGTGCGCCGCGGCTGGCACGGCAGGCGCGCGGCGGCGTGATCAGCCCGTGTACGCGGTAAGCCCCGACTGTGTGCTCGGTTTCCACCAGATCACGCGAAAAGTCGCGCCCCAGTGCCGCATAGGCAGCGCTGCGCAGCACCCCATCGCCGGGGGTGACAAACTGCTGCTTGCCCTCGCGGATAAACCGAAAAGAAATTTCCGGATGCGAAAGCGCTGCGTGCAGCACCACATCGGCCACAAATGTGCCCTCGCTCACATCCTTTTTCAAAAATTTCATGCGGGCAGGCGTGTTGTAAAACAGATCGTTCACCGTAATGGTGGTGCCCACCGGGCGCGCGCCCATCTCCAGCCCAAGCTCCTTGCCGCCTTCTATGCGGTACACACAGGCAAACTCGTCTTGCTCGGTGCGGGTAAGCACCTCTACGCGGGCCACGCTGGCAATGCTGGCCAGTGCCTCGCCGCGAAATCCCAGCGTGTGAATGCTGTCAAGATCCTGCTCGGTTTGGATCTTGCTGGTGGCATGGCGCACAAAGGCGTTGGCTATGTACTCTGCCTCGATGCCGCTGCCGTTATCGGTGACCTGAATTTGCTGAATGCCGCCGCGCGTGATGGAGATCGTGATCTGGCCGGCGCCCGCGTCGATCGCGTTTTCCAGCAGCTCCTTCGCTGCACTGGCCGGGCGCTCCACCACCTCGCCTGCCGCGATCAGTTCGGCCGTATGTTGGTCCAATATCCGGATCACAGCCATATTCCAGGCCCCCTTTCTTTACCACGCTTTCACCCCATCAGGGATCGAGCGATTTTTTCAGTTCAAACAAAAAGTTCAGTGCTTCCAACGGCGTAAGCGTGTTCACATCGGTATCACGCAGTTTATCCACCAGCTCGGCGGGCAGGGCCTCGGGGCGGTTCTGCTCCACCATGTCAAAATCCATTTGCACCATGGCGTGCGGATCGGGGGCGCTGGCCTCCAGCGATTTCAGCACGGCACGGGCGCGGCGGGTCACACTGGCAGGCAGGCCCGCCAGCTTGGCCACCTCAATGCCATAGCTGTCATCGGCGGGGCCGCGCACGATGCGCCGCAAAAAAGTGATATCCTCGCCGCGCTTTTTCACGGCGATGTTATAGTTTTTCACGCCGTCCAGCGTTTGCTCCAGCTCGGTCAATTCGTGGTAATGGGTGGCAAACAGCGTTTTGCAGCCCAGGCCGTGTTCCTTGGAAGAAATATGCTCCACCACGGCGCGGGCAATGCTCATGCCGTCAAATGTAGAGGTTCCGCGGCCAATCTCGTCCAGAATCACAAGGCTTTTGGCGGTGGCCTTTTCCAGAATCTCGGCCACCTCGGTCATTTCCACCATAAAAGTGGATTGGCCCGCCGCCAGATCGTCCGAAGCGCCCACACGGGTGAAAATGGCATCCACCACGCCGATATGGCACTTACTTGCCGGAACAAAGCTGCCGATCTGCGCCATCAGCGTAATAATAGCGTTCTGGCGCATATAAGTGGATTTACCGGCCATGTTGGGGCCGGTGATGATCAGCATACGGTTGTCGCCGCAGTCCAAATACGTATCGTTGGGCACAAACAGTGTGCCCTTGAGCACCTGCTCCACCACGGGATGCCGCCCCTCGGTGATCCGGATGGCATCGCCATCGTCCACCGTGGGTTTTACATAGTTGTTATCCACTGCAGCCTGCGCCAGCGCAGCCAGCACATCCAGCGTGGCCACGGCCTTGGCCGTTGCCTGCACACGCACGATCTGCCCCGAAATTTTTTGCAGGATCTCTGCAAAAAGCTGATGCTCCAGCGCGTTCAGGCGTTCGCCTGCGCCCAGAATTTTGTTTTCGAGTTCCTTCAGCTCCTGCGTGATATATCTCTCGCCGCTGGTAAGGGTCTGCTTGCGGGTAAAGCCCTCGGGCACCTGGTTTTTATAAGAATTGCTGACTTCAATGTAATAGCCGAACACCCGGTTGAAGCCGATCTTCAGCTTGGGAATGCCGGTTTCCTGGCGCAGGCGGGTTTCCAGCTCGGAAAGCACACCCTTGCCGCCGTGCATAATGTCCCGCAGCTCGTCCACCTCTTGGTTGTAGCCCGCCTTGATCACGCCGCCGTCCTTTAAGGTGGCAGGGCAATCCTCTTCAATGGCGTCAAAGATCAGCTCGCGCAGATCCGAAAGATCGTCCATTTCCTGCTGCATGGCTTTCAGCATTTCGGCGCTCTGCGCCCCCGCCATGGCTTTCAGCGCAGGCAGCTCCCTGCAGGTGCAGGCCAGCGAATAGATCTCACGCGGGGCCGCCGAACCGTATACCGTGCGGGTCATCAAACGCTCCATATCGAACACGCGGGAAAGCGAGTCCATGATATCGGCGCGGGCCACCGTGTCTTTATACAGGCACTCCACGGCATCCAAACGGCGGTTGATGGCTGCGGGATCTACCAGCGGCTGCTCCAGCCAGCTGCGCAAAAGGCGCTTGCCCATGGAGGTGCCGGTTTTATCCAGCGCCCACAGCAGCGTGCCCTTTTTTTCGCGGCCTCGCAGGGTTTCGGTAAGTTCCAGATTGGCGCGGGTGACCGGCGAAAGCTGCATATACTGCTGCTCGGCATAGTTCTGCACCGATTTTAATCGCTCCATACCATGCTTTTGCGTGCGGGCCAGATAGCCCAGCAGCGCTGCCAGCGCCCGGGGCGCCAGCGCGCCCTCTTTGGCACCGCACACGGTTTTCCAGTCATCGCCAAACTGCCCGCGCAGCACCTGTTCACAGTTGGCAGGCTCATATTCGGCGTTGGGCAAAAGCTCGGCGCTGCAATGCAAATGCTGGCGCATATAATTGCCCACGGCCTTTTGATCCAGCATGGCTTCGTTCATCAGCACCTCGCTGGGCCCAAAGCGGCACAGCTCGGTGATGATGGATTCCTCCAGCTTTTCCGATGCCAGCTCGGTGGCGCGGATATCGCCCGTGGAAATATCGGCAAAGCAGATGCCCGCGCGGCCTCCCTTTTTGCGTTCGCAGAAAATGCTGGCGATATAGTTGTTGCGGTCGTCCTGCAGCATACTGCTTTCGATCACGGTGCCGGGCGTAACTACGCGGATGATATCGCGCTTCACCAGCCCCTTTGCCTGCGAGGGCAGCTCGGTTTGCTCGCAGATGGCCACCTTGTAGCCCTTGGCGATCAAGCGGGCCACATAGGTTTCATAGGCATGAAAGGGCACGCCGCACATGGGGGCGCGCTCTTCCATGCCGCACTGCTTGCCGGTGAGGGTGAGTTCCAGTTCTCTGGATGCAGTTAGGGCATCCTCGAAGAACATTTCGTAAAAATCGCCTACACGGTAAAAAAGGATCTCGTTGGGATGCTGCTTTTTGATGGAAAGATATTGCTCCATCATGGGGCTGAGTTCAGCCATGGTTGCACCTGCCTGTTTTTGGAATTGCGTTGTTTATGCGCTGCGGTTTTTGCCGGATCAGTGGCAGCCGCTGCAGCTGGAGCAGCTGCCGGAGCAGCCGCCGGCGGCGGGGGCTTCCACAGTCATGGGGTCGCCGCCGTTCATGGCGGTGTTGATAATGGCATCAATGTGGTTCACCAGCTGCTCGGCTGCGGCCTTGGCCTCGTTGTAGCGCTTCATGCCGGGGTGGTTCATCACTTGCGTGTAGGTCTGGTTGATCTTTTCGTTCAGCTCGGAAATGCGCTCGTCGTTGCGCTCGTCCATGCTCAGCTCGTTGTTCAGATCCATGCGGGCCAGGTTGAAATCACCGATCAGGTTCTGCAGCTCTTCGTCGGCATCGTTGGCACGGCGGGCGGCATCCAGCTCGATATAGCGCTCATCAGTCTGCATAGCAACGGCGGCTTTCTTAAACATTTCGATACAGGTCATGGTAAATATCTCCTTAATATTGTTTTATTTTTATTGGCAGCCTATCTATAGGCTTTGATAAACATTGTGATTTTATTCATTTGGCCAGTTCGCCCGTAAGCACCGTGGCGCGTGCGCCGGTAAGGCTTACTTTGGCGTAGTGGCCGATCATTTCCTCGGCGGCGGCAAATTCCACCGTCAGGTTATTGTCCAAACGGCCCGTGAGCATTCCTTCGGTGCGGGCTGCGCCTTCCACCAGCACGCGCACGGTTTGCCCCACCATTGAGGCCACCTGCTGCATGGCGATCTTATCCTGCAGCGCCAGCAATCGGCCCATGCGCTCGGCCTTTTCCTTGTGGGTGACAGGGTCCGGCATCAAGGCGGCGCGGGTGCCGGTGCGCTTGGAGTAGATAAAGGTGAACAGCTGCATATAGCCCACCTGCTCCACCAGTTCCAGCGTTTTGGCAAAATCCTCTTCGGTTTCACCGGGGAAGCCCACAATGATATCGCTGGAGAATGTGATGCCGGGCACCCGCTGCTTGGCATAGTTCATCAGTTCAAGATACTGCTCCACATTGTAGTGGCGGTTCATCTCATGCAGAATGCGGTCACTGCCGCTCTGCACAGGCAGGTGCAGATGCTTGCAGATCTTGGGCTGGGCGGCAATGGTGTCGATCAGCTTATGGCTGGCATCCTTGGGATGGCTGGTCATAAAGCGGATCTGATAATCGCCCGGCACAGCGCACAGCATATTCAGCAGATCGGCAAAATCCACCGGCACTTCCAGCCCCTTGCCGTAGCTGTTTACATTCTGGCCCAAAAGCGTGATTTCTTTATAGCCTGCCTGCACCAGCTGGGTAAATTCCTTCAGCACATCCTCGGGCAAGCGGCTGCGCTCACGCCCGCGCACATAGGGCACGATGCAGTAGGTACAGAAGTTATCGCAGCCGTACATAATGGGCAGCCATGCGCGGAAACCGGAATCGCGGCGAATGGGCACGGCCTCCACCACGGCATTGCGCTCTATCGGGGTTTGCAGCACACGCTTTTTCTGGCCAAGGCGCTGGGCGATCAGCGCGGGCAGAGTGTCGATCCCGTCCACACCGAACACCAGATCCACATACGGATAGCTGCTGCGCACCTTTTCCACGATGTGCGGCTGCTGCGCCATGCATCCGCACAGGCCGATCATCAGGCGGGGATTTTTTTCTTTCAGCCTTTTCAGCGCACCCACATTGCCGAACACGCGCTGCTCGGCGTGCTCACGCACTGCGCAGGTGTTGAACAGGATCAAATCGGCATTTTCTGCCGAATCGGTAATGCCAAAGCCGCAGTCCAGCAAAACGCCGCGGATCTTTTCGCCGTCGTTCACATTCTGCTGGCAGCCGTAGCTGCGCACATAGGCCAGCGGCGGCTCATCGTAGGCAGCTGCAATGGCGGCCGCACTGGCGGCATCATGCGTATAAACAGATTTTTCCAAAGGAACACCTCAATACTATTTCTATTCCGTACTTTATGCCAAAACACTTTGCTGTTTTTTATGCAAAGCGCCTATTAAAGACAATTATACAATATAATAGTATACCCTTTTTGCCCCGAAAGCACAAGGGCTATTTGCAGTTTTTTCGCTCTCGACAATTTGCGCGCCGGGTGCTATTCTAATAGCAGTCAGGAGGGTTTGCCGTTATGATGACTATTGACCGCACACACATCTGCCGGGTGTTTGCCGCTTATGCCGCCCGCTATGATGATACCAACCCGAAAATTCGTTTAAAGATTGACCACACCTATCGCGTGGCCGCCTTGTGCGATGAAATTTCCCAAAGCCTTGCGCTTTCTTCTGCCGATTGTGATCTTGCATGGGTGATCGGTATGCTGCACGATGTGGGCCGGTTTGAGCAGGTGCGCCGCTACAACACCTTCAGCGATGCCGATTCGGTGGATCACGCCGCACTGGGTGTGGAGCTGCTGTTTGAAAAAGGGCTGATCCGCGATTATCTGCCCGATGCCCACTGGGACAGCCTGATCCGCCGGGCCGTTGCCAGCCACAGCCTGTATCGCCTGCCCGCCGGGCTTTCCCAGCGTGAGCTGCTGTTTTGCAAGCTGATCCGGGATGCGGATAAAATCGATATTTTAAAGGCGAATTGCCTTACCCCCATGGAAGAAATTTACGCCACCACCGCCGAGCAGCTGCACAAGGCCGCCATCACCCCCGCTGTGCTGAATGCCTTTTACGAGCAGCACACCGTGCTGCGCTCTTTGCGCAAAACCCCCATTGATCATCTGATCTCGCTTTTGAGCCTGGTTTATGAGCTGGAGTTTCCCATCAGCCTGCAGATCGTACACCGGCAGGGTTATCTGGATCAGCTTTTAAGCTTTTCCTCGTCCAACCCCGAAACCGCCGCCCAGCTGGCCGGGGCCCGGCAGCACATGGCGGAATACATGCAAAAGCATCTGCCATAACCCACAAAAAGCCGATATAGAACCGCAGGGCGTTCCCTCGATTTTTGCGAGAGAACGCCCTGCGGCTTTTATAAGCACTGATTTTATTTTTTGAGCATGGGGGCCAGATATTTGCCCGTGTAGCTGGCAGGGTTTGCCGCCACCTGCTCGGGCGTGCCCTCGGCCACAATGGTGCCGCCTGCCGCGCCGCCCTCGGGGCCAAGATCAATGATATGATCGGCCCGCTTGATCACATCCAGATTGTGCTCGATCACGATCACCGTATTGCCCGCATCCACCAGCGTATCCAGCACCTCCACCAAACGGTGTACATCGGCCATGTGCAGGCCTGTGGTGGGCTCGTCCAGAATATACACGGTTTTTCCGGTGCCGCGCTTGGCCAGCTCCAAACTCAGCTTTACGCGCTGTGCCTCACCGCCCGAAAGCGTGGTGGCGCTTTGCCCCAGCCGAATATAGCCAAGGCCCACATCCTGCAGGGTTTTCAGCTTGCGGTAAATTTTAGGCTGGTTGGCAAAAAAGGCGCAGGCCTCCTCCACCGTCATTTCCAGCACATCCGAGATATTTTTATCCTTGTATTTTACTTCCAGCGTTTCACGGTTATAGCGCTTGCCCTTGCACACCTCACACGGCACATAAATATCCGGCAAAAAGTGCATTTCGATTTGCAGAATGCCGTCGCCCTCGCAGGCTTCGCACCGGCCGCCCTTAACATTAAAGCTGAACCGCCCGCTGGAATAGCCGCGCATTTTGGCATCCTGCGTTTGGGCAAACACATTGCGGATATCCGTGAACACCCCGGTATAGGTGGCCGGGTTACTGCGCGGTGTGCGGCCAATGGGCGATTGGTCAATGCCGATCACCTTGTCCACATTTTCCAGCCCTAAAATGGTTTTATGCCTGCCCGGGCGCTCATGCGAATGGTTCAGTTCCACCGAAAGTCGCTTATACAGGATCTCGTTCACCAGGCTGGACTTGCCGCCGCCGGAAACGCCGGTAACGCAGATGAATTTTCCCAGCGGAAAATCCACATCAATGTTTTTCAGGTTATTTTCTGCCGCGCCCACCACGCGCAGCACCTGGCCGCTGCCGGGGCGTCGGGTTGCGGGCACTTCGATTTTTTTGCGCCCCGAAAGATAATCGCCCGTAATGCTACGCGGCGCGGCACAGATATCCTCCACGCTGCCTGCGGCAATCACCTCGCCGCCGTGTACCCCCGCACCGGGGCCGATATCCACCAGAAAATCCGCCTGGCGCATGGTATCCTCGTCATGCTCCACCACAATCAGCGTGTTGCCAAGGTCACGCAGCTTTTTCAGCGTTGCGATCAGCTTGTCGTTGTCGCGCTGGTGCAAACCGATGCTGGGCTCGTCCAGCACATACAGCACGCCGGTCAACGCACTGCCGATCTGTGTGGCCAAGCGAATGCGCTGGCTTTCGCCGCCCGAAAGCGTGCTGGCCCCACGCGCAAGAGTCAGGTAATCCAACCCCACATTTTTCAAAAATCCCAGTCGGTTTTTGATCTCCTTCAAAATACCGTCGCCAATGCGGTGTTCCTGCTCGGTAAGCTGCATTTCCTTGATAAATTCCAGTTCCTCGCGGATGCTCTTTTCGCAAAAATCGCCGATATTCACCCCGCCCACAGTCACCGCCAGGCTGGTGGGCTTCAGGCGTCGGCCATGGCAGTCGGGGCAGGTGCGGGCGCTCATCACCCGGGAAATTTCCTCCTTCATCCACTGGCTGCTGCTTTCGCGGAAGCGGCGCTCCAGATTGGGGATAACGCCCTCAAACGGGGCTTTGTAATTGCCCGAGCCAAAAGCGTTTTCGCGGTGCAGCTCCAGCGTTTCTCCGTTTGTGCCGTACAAAACAGCATTTTGCCCGGCCTGCGGAATCTGTTCAAAGGGAGTGTCCAGCGTAAAGCCGTATTTATCCGCCAATGCCTGATAATACATTTCGCTCATGCTGCCCTCGGCGTAATACCAGCCGCTGGCCTTGATGGCGCTTTCCCGGATCGAGCGGGTTTTATCCGGCACGATCAACTCGGGGTCCACCTTCATAAAAGTGCCAAGGCCCGTGCAGGTGGGGCAGGCGCCGAACGGGTTGTTGAAGCTGAACATACGCGGCGTAAGCTCTTCCACGGCAATGTCATGCTCCGGGCAGGCATAGCTTTGGCTGAATTCCATGCTCTCGCCGCCGATCACGTCCACGGTGACCAGCGCCCCCGTAAGCTGCAAGGCGGTTTCCAGCGAATCGCTCAGGCGGCCGCGGATCCCCTCGCGCATGACAAGGCGGTCCACCACGATCTCCACCGTGTGCTTTTTGTTTTTCTCCAAGGCGATCTCTTCGTCAAGATCGTACAGGTTTCCGTCAATGCGCACACGGGCATAACCGGCGCGGCGGGCGGCATCCAGCTCCTTTTGCTGTGTGCCCTTGCGGCCGCGCACCACCGGGGCAAGAACCTGAAATTTTGTTCCCTCGGGCAGCTTTAAAACGGCATCCACCATTTCGTCCACCGTTTGCTGGCGGATCACTCTGCCGCACACCGGGCAGTGCGGTGTGCCCACCCGGGCATACAGTAAGCGCAGGTAGTCGTGGATTTCGGTCACGGTGCCCACAGTGGAGCGCGGGTTGTGGCTGGTGGTTTTCTGGTCAATGGAGATCGCAGGGCTCAGGCCGGTGATCTCGTCCACATCCGGCTTTTCCATCTGTCCCAAAAACATACGGGCATAGCTGGAAAGGCTTTCCATATAGCGGCGCTGGCCGTCGGCATAAATAGTATCAAACGCCAAGCTGGATTTGCCGCTGCCCGAAAGTCCGGTCATCACGATCAACTTATCGCGCGGCAGCGTGAGATCGATATTTTTAAGGTTGTTGGCTCTGGCTCCTTTGATTACGATTTTATCATTGCTCATGTTTGTTTATCCCTTTTTCCACTTTGCTTTGCGGGTGCGTTTTTGCTGCTTCAGATCCGCGTTTTCCATCGGATCTTCGCCCTTGCGCAGGCGCTCGATCTGATCACGCAGGAAGGCGGCGTGCTCGAATTCCAAAATTTTGGCGGCTTCGCGCATTTCCCGTTCCAGCCGCTCAATCAGCTGTTTGCGCTCGGCTGTGCCCATGCGGCGCTTGCCTGCGCCCAGCTTTTCGTTTTCGGCTTTGTCGCTGATCTCCAGCCCGCCGCGAATTTCTTTTTGAATGGTTTTGGGCGTAATGCCGTGCGCCCTATTGTATTCGTTTTGGATCGCCCGGCGGCGCTCGGTTTCACGGATCGCGCGCTCCATGCTGGGGGTCACTTCGTCGGCATACATGATCACCATGCCCTCGGCATTGCGGGCTGCACGGCCAATGGTTTGGATCAGGCTGGTTTCGCTGCGCAAAAATCCCTCTTTATCAGCATCCAGGATCGCCACCAGCGAAACCTCGGGCAAGTCCAGCCCTTCGCGCAGCAGGTTGATGCCTACGATCACGCCGATATCCCCCGCGCGCAGATCCTTGATCAGCTCCATGCGCTCAAAGGTGTCCACCTCGTGGTGCATATACTTGGCCTTCACGCCGTGGTCGTTCAAATAGTCGGTCAGATCCTCGGCCATTTTCACGGTCAGCGTGGTCACCAATGCGCGTTCGCCGCGCTGCAGGCGCTGGTTGATCTCGCCCAAAAGGTCTTCAATCTGCCCTTCCACAGGCTTTACCACGATCACCGGGTCCAAAAGGCCGGTGGGGCGGATCACCTGTTCCGCCGTCTGTGTGCTGTGTTCCTGCTCATATTTTCCGGGGGTGGCCGAAACAAAGATCACCTGATGGATCTTTTCCTCCACCTCCTCAAATTTGAGGGGGCGGTTGTCAAAGGCCGAAGGCAGTCGGAACCCAAATTCCACCAGCGTTTTTTTTCGGCCGTAGTCGCCGCCGTACATGGCGTGCAGCTGGGGCAGCATTACATGGCTTTCATCCACCATCAAAAGAAAATCTTCCGGAAAATAATCCAGCAGCGTGGTGGGGGTAGAGCCGGGCTTTCGGCCCGAAAGCACTGCCGAATAGTTTTCAATGCCCTTGCACATTCCCACTTCCTGCAGCATTTCCATATCATATTGTGTGCGCTGGGCAATGCGCTGGGCCTCGATCAATTTGCCCTGCTGGGTGAACTGCTTCACCTGCTCGTCCATTTCCTGCGAAATTTTCTGCAAACCGGCGCGCATTTTTTCAGGCCCCACGATATAATGGCTCGCCGGGAATATCGCCACATGGCGCACCACATTTTTTCGAGCTCCGGTCAGCGGGTCCATTTCGCTGATGCGCTCGATCTCATCGCCGAAAAATTCCACGCGGATGGCCACATCGCTCATATAGGCAAGGTTGATATCCACCACATCGCCCTTTACGCGAAATTTGTTGCGCACAAAATTCACATCGTTTCGCTCGTACTGCAGCTTTACAAGGCGCTTGCAAAGCTCGTCACGGCTCATTTCCATGCCGGGGCGCAGGCTGATGACCATGCTGCGGTAATCGATGGGGTCACCCAGACTGTAAATGCAGCTCACGCTCGCCACAATGATCACATTGCGTCTCTCGGAAAGCGCTGCTGTGGCCGAATGGCGCAGACGGTCGATTTCATCGTTGATGGCGGAGTCCTTTTCAATGTAGGTGTCTGTGGAAGGAATATAGGCTTCCGGCTGATAATAGTCGTAATACGATACAAAATATTCCACGGCATCCTCGGGAAAAAACGCGCGCATCTCGGTGCACAGCTGGGCTGCCAGCGTTTTGTTCGGCTCTAAAATCAAAGTAGGCCGGTTGCACCGTGCGATCACATTGGCCATGGTAAAGGTTTTGCCGCTGCCCGTTACGCCCAGCAGCGTTTGTGCTTTTTCGCCTGCCAGCACGCCCTGTGCCAGCTTTTCAATGGCCTGCGGCTGATCGCCCATAGGTGCAAAGGGGGCCTGCAAATGAAAAATACTTTCGGTTTGTTCCATGCTGTTCACCTGCTTTTCTGTTTGCTGAAAGCAACCGGGATTTTGTGATTTTCAGAAGCTTTACAGATCCACTTCCCCGCGCAGCGGATCGTAATACGGCATTTTGCCGCTGTCGCGCAGCGAAACCGCCGTGCCCTTAGCCACGATGATATGATCTACCAGGCTGATTCCCAGCAGCCCCAGCATTTTGGATACCTGACGCGTTGTGTTAATATCCTCGTGCGAGGGTGTAGGCAGGCCGCGCGGATGATTGTGGCTCAGCATGGCCTGCGTGCAGCCGCTTGCCACAGCCCGCCGGGCTGCCGCCGTAAAATCCATTTGGATCGCACCGGGCTGCCCTTCGGCCAAAAGCACCGTTTGCATCGGGCAATATTGGTCGTCCATCAGCACCATATACAGCCGCTCATTCATCAGGCCCTCAAACAGCGGCATTACATATTGCATGGCATCCTCACACTTTTTGATCGACCTTGGTGTTTTGCGGCGGCTCAAAGCATAAAATGCCGTGGCCAGCTTGATGCCGTGCAGAAATTGCGCTGTGCGCAGTCCCACCCCCTGCACGGTTTGCAAATCGTCTTCGCTGGCATCCAAAACGGCGCTGAAGCTGCCGAATCGGTCGATCAGGCGGTGCGCCAGGGGGTTGGTGTCACACCGGGGGATCACATAAAACAGCAGATATTCCAGCGCCTCATGGTCCGCCATGCCCTCAAAGCCAATTTTCTCCACGCGTTCACGCACACGGGCGCGGCGGTTTTCATGGGGGTTCTTTTCTGCCATATACCATTTTCCTCCACCATACAGAGTATATCCAAAGCGGCAGCACACGATTCGAAAAGCCGCGCCTCGCACTTTTCCCTATCCATGCGCGATGCAAAAAAGTGTGCGGCCCTGCCTGCTATAAAAGGGTGCAATTCATGCCGTTTTATTATATAATAAGAAACGGATTATTTCAAACCAGACCGAAAGGGGTTCCCACATGAAAAGCTATACTGCCGGTGCCAACGAGGACGGCGTTCGCCTTTCGCGCTTTGTGCAAAGCGTGACCGCCAATTTTCCGAACAGCCTTTTGTATAAAAGCTTCCGCAACAAACGCATCAAGGTAAACGGCAAGCGCGCCGAAGCCGACTATCGCCTGCAAAAAGGCGATTTGATCGAATTGTACATCAACGACGAATTTTTCCCGGAAAAGCCTGTTGCCCCGGTGCGCAAAGTCCCCAAGGGCCCCCGCCTGCGGGTGATCTATGAAGATGCCGATATTGCGGTGCTGTATAAGCCCGCGCACCTGCTGTGCCATTCCGACCGCACGGGTGATGCCAATCTGGTGGATCAGTTTACCGCCTATCTCACCGAAAAGGGCGAGTATGACCCCACCGCCGAAAAGCGCTTTGCCCCCGCCATCTGCAACCGGCTGGACCGCGGCACCGAAGGGCTTGTGATCGCCGCCAAAAGCTATGCCGCGCTGCGCGATATGAACGAGATCATTCGCAAGGATCTTTTGAAAAAAGAATACTACACCATCACGGTGGGTGTGCCCCCCCGCGGGCGGCATACCGCCTGGTGGGAACACCACGAGGGCAAAAACAAGGTGAGCATTCATGCCCACGAAAACCCCAACCGCAAGCAGATCATCACCGAGGTGGATGTGCTGAAAAACGCCGGGCCCTTTGCCCTGTGCAAGATCGGCCTCATCACAGGCCGCACCCATCAGATCCGCGCACATCTGGCCTATCTGGGCGCGCCCGTGATCGGCGATATCAAATACGGCAACCGCAAAATGAACGAGCGCTGCGGCCAGAAAACACAGGCCCTGTGCGCCTATCGGCTCAGCTTTTTGCAAATTCCGCCCGAAAACACGCTCTCGCGCCTTTCGGGGCTGGTGGTCAAGCTGCCCGAGCCCGCCATTCTGCAGCTGTACGAAAGCCTCACTTCGCCCAATGCCAAGGGCTGATCAGCCCTCGCTTTCCTGCTGGCCGGGGTTGGGAATATCCGGTTCACAGTCCAGAATATTGGGGATCACGCTCCATTTTTGTTCCTCGGCGCTGTACTGTGCGGCGATCCAATCTGCCGCCTGCTGCACGCCTTCATCGCTGCCGGGAAAACGCTGCGAAATGCGTTTTTCCGGCGCGGTGTATTCCAGGCTCCACGGTTCGGGCCAAAGAGTCACCTGCAAGAAGGTCAGCTTGTTTTTGCCGGTTTCATCGCTTGGGTCCGGCTCTTTTACAGGTTCGATAAAATAGCGCATTCCCACATGGCTGCCGCTGTAGTTGTTGCCGTTTTTAAAATAGTGAAAATTGGGATATCCTGTCAGCATAGTATATTTCTCCGTTTCAGGCAATAATTTTTATTGACAGACACCGTAAAATCGGTTACAATAATATTTGTTACGCGGGATTAGCTCATCTGGTAGAGCGTCTGCTTCCCAAGCAGAAGGTGGCGGGTTCGAGCCCCGTATCCCGCTCCACAGCTTATGCCCTGCAACTGCCGGTTTGTAGTTGCGGGGCATTTTTGTTTCGTTTTACAGAATTTTTTCTTTTTATGCGCCCTCGGCAGGCCGCCGGGGCTATGGGATGAATGCCCGGTTTTTCCGGGCTGTTCTTTTGCCGTTTCAAGAGTAACACGATTTTTTTTAATTGTAAAGACGGTTCTCCCCTGCCCATTTACACCGCCCGGGGCAAATGCTATAATCTATTTACCACACTTTCCCGATTTGTGAGGCTTTTTTCATGTATTATGAACTGATTCCCCAAAACGGCGACACACTGGCCGTGCCGCTGCTGGTTTTTTCCAATTTGCCCCGTGCCGATGAAAACTGTATGCGGGTGGCACTGTATGTGCTGCAAACCGGCTGCACAGACTCCGCCGTGATCGCACGGGAGCTGGGCCTGCGCAGCGTACACGCCGCCGAGCGCGCACTGCAGTGGTGGGCCGGTGCCGGGCTCTTAAAGGCACACCGGGGCCACTCGCCCGAGCCAGCCGTTTTGCCTGCTGCCGAGCCGGAGCCGGATCTGTCGCTGGTTTTGTGTGACCCGCGCATTGCGCTGATCATGGAACAGGCACAGTCCTGTCTGGGCGGTGCCCTGAGCAGTCAGGAAAGCCGCAATCTGGCATCGCTGTACACCACCGAGGGCTATGCCGCCGATGTGATTCTTTTGTGCCTTTCGCATCTCACTGGCCAGCCCGGAGTTAATTTGAACGCCGTGCGCAGCGAGCTGAAGCGCTGGAAAAAGGCCGGTGTGAGATCCGGCGAGGATGTTGAGCGCCTGCTGGCGCTGGAAGAGCGCCGGGCCGAGCATGAGGCCTTTGTGGCCACTTTGCTGGGCAAGGGCGGCAGCACCCTTACCCCCAGCGAGCGCCGTTCGGTGCAGCGCTGGTATGAAAAATATGAATTCAACGATGAAATGGTGCAAAACGCCGTGCAGTATCTGGGTGCCGAGCGCACGGTGTGGGCCATGAACGATATTTTAAAGGGCTGGCACGAAAAAGGCTGGCGCACCCCGCAGGATCTGCGCGGCGGCATTGTGTTTGGCCGCAATATCCGTGTGGACAGCGCCCCGGCTGTGCCTGCAGCCCCCACTGCCCCACGCAGCCCCACCAGAAAGCTGAGATTGAAGCGGGAGGATCGATGATCTATGCAAAGCAAAGACGAATTGCTGCGGGCCGCGCAGCGGGCCGTTTCCATGCGCCGCCAACGCGCCATTATGACTGCGCGCACCAACCAGCAGCGCATGCGTGAAGAGATTCCCGGATATGCCGCCGCCGAGGACACGATCTCTCAGGCCGGTTATAAGGCTGCGCATCTGGCCGCCACCGGGCACAGCAGCGAAAAAATTGAAGCCGCACTGGCCGAAAGCGAGGCCGCACAGCGCCGCTGCGCGCAGCTTTTGCGCGAAAACGGCTGGAGCGAGGCCGATTTGCAGCCGCAGTTTACCTGCCCCCTGTGCGGTGATACCGGGCTGGACCACGGGCGCATTTGCAGCTGCATTCACACGCTGGAGCGCGATATGCGCCGCGAGGAGATCGTGAAAGCCTCGGCGCTGAATATCTCTCGCTTTGAAAGCATGGATGTGAACCGCTATCCCAATGCCTATCACCCGCTGCTGGGCTGCACCGTGCGCCAGTATATGGCCGAGCGCCTGCAGGAATTGAAAGAATACGCCGATGCCTTTGATCTGCGCAGCTCCAACCTGCTTTTGTGCGGCAGCGCGGGCCTTGGCAAAACCCATGCCGCCCTTGCTATTGCGGGCATTGTGCTGGATAAAGGCTATGATGTGATCTATATCAGCTCGCAGGAGCTTTTTGGGCATCTGGATAAGGTTCGCCGCAGTTCTTTTTCGGATGAAGAAGCTATGCAGGATTCCATGATGGATGCCGTGCTTTCGGCGGATCTTTTGATTTTGGATGATCTTGGCACCGAGTATTTTTCCCAGTACGTGGCCAGCTGCCTGTACACCGTGCTGAACAGCCGCATCGGCCACCGCCTGCCCACCATTTACACCACCAACATCACCGATGACCGGGTGTTTGAAAGCCGCTACACCGAAAAAATTGCCAGCCGCCTGACCGGCAGCTGCGAGCGTGTGGAGTTTTACGGCAGCGACATTCGTAAAATGGAGCCGGAAAGCGATTCCTGAGCCCCTGCATAAACGCCGATCCGGGGCAGCCGCAAACACGGCTGCCCCGGATCTTTTGCACAAAAAAGCCGCCGAAGCGTTTGCTTCGGCGGTTTTGCATGGAGCGACTGATGGGAGTCGAACCCACGTCCTCAGCTTGGAAGGCTGATGTACTAGCCGTTG
>OLGE01001415.1_pt1 | contig 24605 bp, 28 predicted proteins | sample 1605151 | NCBI WGS metagenome assembly OLGE01 (sample SAMEA3888912, study PRJEB22519) | human gut metagenome | biome: human gut; feature: human-associated habitat; material: faeces | place: Denmark | collected 2010
TCGAGGCGATCGGCGGCGAGGGCACGATCGAAAAGCGCATCCCCGCCATGATGCGTATGTTCGCCAACTACGGCATTGACATCCGCAAGGAGCCGATTTTGGTTTATCCGACGCTGCACTATCAGAACGGCGGCCTGGACATCAACGTCAACGGCATGACGACGCAGGTCGAGAACCTCTACGTCGCCGGCGAGGCCGTCGGCGGCATCCACGGGCGCAACCGCCTGATGGGCAACTCTCTGCTGGACATCATCGTCTTCGGCAGAAGTGCCGGCAAGAACGCCGCCGCGCATTCCAGAGACGTGCAGCCGGGCAAGCTGACGCTTGCGCATATCGCAAAATTCGACGCCGAGCGTGCCGCCGCCGGGATCGAGACGGACGCCGTCTCGCCGAAGCTCCTGCCGGATTACCGCAGAAAAAAGTAAAAATATTGGGGCAGTGCCGTTCACCGCATGATCCGGCGCTGCCCTAGAAAAGAGAAAAAGAAAGATGATTGAAAATCTACTTGAAGCGCTGACGATTTTCTGCTTCGGCCTGTCGTGGCCGATCTCTATCCGCAAATCGCTGATCTCCCGCACGGCCAAGGGCAAGAGCCTGTTTTTTGAGGTCTTCCTGCTGGTCGGCTATTTCTGCGGCATTGCCCGCAAGATCATGCAGACCGTCGACGGCTCGACCGGCTTCCTGTTCTTCCTCGGCTTCTTCTTCTATATTTTGAATGCCGTTGAGATCTCGATCGACATCGCGCTTTATTTCAGAAACAAGCGACTCGACGAGGAGGCCGACCGCCTCGCCGCTGCCGGACAGGCCGCAACATAACAAGGATGGCGATGCAAAGCCTCCGGCCTCAGCCGGAGGCTTTGCACCTCATAAAAACCGCATCATTTCGTCGATGTTTGCCTGCTCCGTTTGCAGCAGCCGCGTGGACAGCGAGGAGATCTTCGGGTCGACGGCGTCGAGCGTGCGCAGGTTATGCAGGCTTTTGAGCATACCGCGTGTGTTGCCCTGCACCATCAGCTCGGCGATCTTGGCCTCCGGCTCGGGACTGGTTCGAACGCGCATCCGCGAGACCGTCAGCGACCCGAGCCGCGCGACCGCCGAAATGTCGCGCCCTTTTTCTCCGCGCTCGTGCAGGAGCCGATCCGCTTCGCAGAACAGCTCCTCATATTCCGCGAGCTGGCGCCGCAGCGCGGTTCGGATCTCGCGGTTCGGACTCTCGTCCAGCACGGCGCGAATGCCGTGGCAGCCCATCTGCGTGCTTTTTCGGACGGAGCGCAGGATCGGAATATCATCCGGCATATGGCATCACCCCCGTATTAGCATTCCGCCCGAGAGTCAAACTATTCAGAGGTTCCCAAGGGAAGTTCGGATTCAACTGACGAGCGCTGACAGCGAGAGGATTTTTTCCGTCCGCAGGCTTCAAGGGCAGGGGAACGGTATGCAGCTCCCGCTTTTGAACCTGCAAGGGTCGGCAAAAAGCCCTGCCGCTCAGCCAACGACGATCGATTCGGAGATTTCACGAAAACAGGAGGTTCCTTATGTATTACACCATGCATGTTGCGGGTCTGGAGCGCAGGCTTCCGATCTGCCCGGTCAGCGACAGCCTTTCCATCGGCGCGTTCGTGATCTTCGGCGACGCGGAGCTGACGGTGAGCGCCGCGCGCGACCTGCTTCGGCTTGCGCCCGAGCATGATTATATTCTCACGGCCGAGGCCAAGGGCATTCCGCTGGCGCACGAAATGGCGCGTCAGAACCACGAGGAGACTTATTTTGTCGCCCGCAAGGCGCCGAAGCTCTATATGCCGGACGCGCTCTGCGTCACGGTGCAGTCGATCACGACCGCAAGAGAGCAGAAGCTCTATCTCGACCGCGCCGATGCCGAACGGATGCGCGGCAAGCGCATTTTGATCGTCGACGACGTGATCTCCACCGGAGAATCGCTGCGCGCCGTCGAGCAGCTCGTCGAGGCGGCGGGCGGAAGCGTCTGCGGCCGCATGGCCATCCTGGCCGAGGGCGACGCGCAGAAGCGCAGCGACCTGCTCTATCTGGAGAAGCTCCCGCTGTTTCACCCGGACGGAAGCGTCATCGAATAACAAAGGGGCTGCCGCAGACCTGCGGCAGCCCCTTGCCGCTTCAGCGGCAGCTGGTCTTCTCGTAAGAGCCGTTGTTTTCGCCCTTGTGCTCGTTCTTGTTCTGGTTCTGATTCTGATTCTGATTTTGATTCTGATTTTTGTTCTGGTTACGGTTTTCCATGTTTGTGCCTCCGTTTTTTCATTTGCGGACGTTTGTCCGCGAGGCTAGTATGCGCCGCAAACGCGAAATTATGCCGCAGGGACATTTTTGTGAAATGCGTCGAAAAACGGTTTTTCGGCTTGACTTTGCGTCGAAAAGCTGATATATATGGAGGCAGGGAGCGTTGATTTTCGGGGCTTCCTTTTCATATGAGGGAGGGAAATTTTTCCATGACTGCAAAACGCTGGGTGGAAGACAGCGCGGTGTGCGTATTCGCCGCCGTTTTGCTCGCGCTGAGCTATGAAATTTTTATTTTTCCGAATCAATTCGCCCCGGCCGGTCTGCCCGGTATCGCGACGATGATCCAGCATATCTTCAAATTTAATGCCGGTTACATGATGTACCTGTTCAACATCCCGCTTCTTGTGGCTATGATCCTGCTGGGAAACAAGGAATTCACAATCAAATCGGCGATCTTTTCGATGGTCTTCTCCGGCGCGCTGCTGGTGCTCGGCAGCTTGGATCTGAGCCGGCTGGCCTATCACAACGAGAACGGCACGAGCCTGATCCTCGCGCCGATCGCGGGGGGCGTCATCAGCGGCTATTGCTACGGCATCGTTTTCCGCCGCGGCGGCTCGACGGGCGGAACGGATCTTGTGGCCGCGCTCGTGCAGCACCGCTGCCCGGAGCAGAACATTCTCTGGATCGTGTTCATCATCAACGCGCTCGTCGCGGCCGGCTCGTTTTTTGTTTATAACATGAAATATGAGCCGGTGATCCTCTGTCTGCTCTATTGCTTCATCTCCAGCAAGGTCGGCGACATCATGCTGCGCGGCTTCAAGGAGGCCATCAAGTTCGAGGTCGTCACCGACCGGCCCGAGGCGCTCGAGGAGGCAATTCTGCAATCCATGGGCCACGGCGTCACGGAGATCCGCGCCGTCGGCGGCTATACCCACGAAAAAAAGACCATGCTTATTTGCGTCATCAATAAGCATCAGATCGTGCAGTTCCAGCGCCTGCTGAAGCAATATCCCGGCTCGTTCGCCTATCTGTCCTCCGTCAAGGAGACGGTCGGCAACTTCCGGAACATCCATTGAACATCCATGTGAGCGATTTTCCAATGCCGTAAAGGGGTGTTTGGTATGATAGCAGAGCGGATTGCGGCACTCAGAGAGCAGCGGCATTTGACGCAGGCCGAGCTGGCGAAGCGCTTGGGCGTCACGCGGTCGAGCGTGAATGCGTGGGAGCTGGGAATTTCCGTGCCGTCGACGCAATATCTGGTCGAGCTTGCGGTGTTGTTTGGCGTGTCGACGGATTTCTTGCTCGGCGTGGAGGCAACGGAGACTGTGAGCGTGGTCGGATTGACGGAGCAGGACGTTCTGACCGTCACGGCGCTGATCCGGCATCTTCGGGAAAAGAACCGGGAAGGAATTCAATAACGAGAAAAATAACAGGCCCGTCGAGCGAAGCTCGACGGGCCTTCTTATATCCTATTGCCTGCGCATCTGGCGATAGAACAGCGCCACGGCGAGGACGGACAGCCCGATGCCATAGCCGAGCACCCACCACAGATGGGGCAGCAGCCCGCTCCAGTCGCCGTTCAGCGCGGCCTGCTCCAGCCGCACGGCGTGAACAAAGGGGAGCGCGTCGGCGATCCTTTGGAACGCGCCGCCGACGAGGTCGAGGTCGAACCAGATGCCCGAGAGCCACGCCGAGAGGTTCGTCAGCAGCGCGCCGCAGATGCCGCCGACCTGCCTGACGCTGAAAACGCTGCCGCAGAGCAGCCCGAGCGCGATATAGACGAGGGAGGTCGGCAGGATGAACAGCAGGGCGTAGAGCGTCCCGATGCGCGGGGTCAGCCCCAGCGGGAGCGCGGCCAGATAGCACACGGCACACTGCGCCAGCGCGATCGGCAGGATGGGCAGGGTATAGCCGAGGATGAAATCCGGCGCGGTCAGCGGCGTGGTGTAAAGCCGCTGGAGCAGTGCCGATTCGCGGTCGCGCGCGATGAGCGTTGCGGAGAACAGCGTCAGAAACGACAGCCCGAAGACCGTCAGCCCCGGCGTCAGACGGTCGATCTCGAACAGAGCGACCGGGATGCTGGCTTGGATCGCGGAGAGCAGAAACAACAGAACGAGCGGAAAGCCCAGACCGAAGATCAGCGTCAGCGGGTCGCGCAGGATCTCCTTGGCCGTTCGGGCGGTAAAGCTGCGGAGCTTCATGCCTGCGCCTCCTTTACCAGCTTGATGAAGGCGTCCTCAAATTTTTCGGCTCCGGCCTGACGCTTCAGCTCCCCGGCCGTGCCGAGCGCGACCAGACGCCCGTGCTTCATGATGCCGATGCGGTCGGAGAGCGCCTCGGCCTCCTCCATGTAATGCGTGGTCAGGATTACCGTGATGCGCCCCTTGAGCGCGCGGATGACGTCCCAAAGCTCGCTGCGCGCGATTACGTCCAGCCCAAGCGTCGGCTCGTCGAGAAACAGGATTTTCGGCTCGCCGATGAGCGCCATGGCAATGCTCAGCCGCCGCTGCCAGCCGCCGGAGAGCTTGCCTGCCTGCTTGCGCAGAACGCCCGTCAGCTCCAGCGCCTCGGCAAGCTCCGCCGTTTTCCGGCGGCGTTTTTCCTTTGAAAAACCGTGTACGCCGCACATCAGCCCGAGATTTTCTCTGACGCTCAGCTTCGGCGCGACCGCCGTCTCCTGCGGCGAGACGCCGATGAGCCGCTTCACGGCGGCAGGCTCGGAGACGACGCTGTGCCCGAGCAGACGGGCGTCCCCGGCGGTCGGCTGCGTCAGGCAGGAGAGCATTTTGACCGTCGTGGTCTTGCCCGCGCCGTTCACGCCCAGCAGGGCGAACAGCTCGCCCTCGCCGATCGAGAGCGTCAGGCCGTCGACCGCCGTGACGTCGCGATAGCGCTTGACCAAGCGGTCGGCTTGAATGGCTTCCATATTCAGACCTCCTCTTTTTTGGTATAACGCTGCGTCATGTCGCGGTAAAGCTCGGTCAGCATATCGCTGACAAAGGCATCCGGCCAGTCGAGATAGGACGTGGCGAGCATCGTGGCGATGCCGTGGACGAAGACCCACAGCTCCAGATGGAGCTGCCGCGCCTCGGCCTCGCCGATGCCGACGTTTTTTTGGATCAGCGCCAGCAGGGGGCGGATCTCCTCGTCCTGAGAGCCGATCGTTTCATGGGAACGGTCGCGCATGAACAGCAGCCTGAACAGCTCGCGCTCCTCGCGCGCGAAGCGGATATAGGCCATGCCGCTGGCCTTGAAGGGCGGAAACTCGCCGCTCGCCATGGCGTCGGCGATGCGCTTCTGATAGATCGCGAACGCGGCCTTCTGCACCTCCTGCTGCACCTCGTCCATATTCTCAAACAGACCGAAGATCGGCTTGGAGGAAGAGCCGAGCGCACCGGCAAGACTGCGCGCGGTGACGGCGGCGCTCCCGCGCGAACGGGTCAGCTCCAGGGCCGCGGAGATGATCTCCTCGCGGGTAAAGCGATTTTTTCTGGGCATAGGCCGCCTCCCCTCATTTTGCAACGGATGTAGCGCCACACTTGTTGCTTTATTTTAACGCATTTGCGCGGGAATGTCAATCCCCGGATAACGGCGCGGGATTTTGCGCAGCAAGTCCGGAAAAAGTCGAAAAATGGGAGGCTCATCGGCTCTCGGACGGACTTTTTTGCGAAATTTTCGGCACTTTTTTCCCGGCTGCACAAAAAAAGATTGCAATTTACAGAAAATGATAGTATACTTGTTGTGAAGTGGAGCGAAGTGGAAGCTTTTAGAGCAAAATGGAAGGAGCTGAGGAGATGTTCGGCCAATATCGTCATGCGCTCGACCCCAAGGGGCGGCTGTTCGTCCCGGCGAAGCTGCGCGAGGAATTGGGCAGCGCCTTCTATGTCGCCAAGGCGCCGGATGCCTGCCTGACGGTCTATCCCGAGGCGGAGTGGCAGAAGGTGCTCGACCACTGCAATGCGCTCCCGGCGTCGAAGGCGCGCGGAATGCGCGTGTTCTTCGCGAATGTCGTGAAATGCGAGCCGGACAAGCAGGGGCGCTTCCTCCTGCCGGAGTCCTTCCGCACCTATGCCGGGATCACGCAGGAGGCGGTCTTCCTCGGACAGGCCGGACGCGCGGAGATCTGGTCGGCAGAGCGCTATGAGGCGGAGGAGCAGAAGTATCTCACGCCCGAGGCGCTTGCGGCCGTGATGGAGGAGCTGGGCTTTTGATGGAATTTCAACATCGATCCGTTCTGCTGGACGAATGCATTGACGCGCTGAGCATCCGGCCGGACGGCATCTATCTGGACGGCACGCTGGGCGGCGCAGGACATTCCCTCGAGATCTGCCGGCGCCTGACGACCGGGCGTCTGATCGGCGTCGACCGCGACGAGGTCGCGCTGCGTGCAGCGGCGGAGCGGCTGAAGCCCTTTGCCGACCGCGTGACGACCGTGCACAGCAATTTTTGCGAGATCAACACGATTTTAGACGGGCTGGGGCTGGACGGCGTGGATGGGATGCTGTTCGATCTGGGCGTGTCCTCCCCACAGCTTGATGACGCCTCACGCGGCTTTTCCTATATGGCCGACGCGCCGCTGGATATGCGCATGGATCGCGGCGAGGCGCTCACGGCCTCGACCGTGGTCAACGAATGGCCGCAGGAGGAGCTGCGGCGCATCCTCTATGAATACGGCGAGGAGCGCTACGCGCCGCAGATTGCCGCCGCGATCGTCCGCCGCAGACAGCAGCGCCCGATCGAAACGACGCTTGAGCTGGTCGACGTGATCCGCTCGGCCATGCCGCCGCAGGCGCTGCGCGAGAAGCAGCACCCGGCGAAGCGAAGCTTTCAGGCCATCCGCATCGCCGTCAACGATGAGCTGGCTTCCGTCAGCCGCCTGATGCACGATGCGATCGACCGCCTGAATCCCGGCGGCCGCCTCGCGGTCATCACATTCCATTCGCTCGAGGATCGCATCGTGAAAAACGCGATGCAGGCGGCCGCAAAGGGCTGCACCTGTCCGCCGGAATTCCCGGTCTGCATCTGCGGCAAGAAGCCGAAGGTGCGCGTGCTCACGCGCAAGCCGATCGTCTCCGGCGCGCAGGAGCTGGCGGAAAATCCCCGCGCCCGCAGTGCGAAGCTGCGCGTGGCGGAAAAGCTGTAAGAATGCTGTAAGAATTCAGAAGGGAGGATGCGTCATGCGGCAATATCGCACGGACGGCAGCGCAGCGGTCGATGTTTACGCCGCGCGGGAAAACACGGCGCGTTCTCTTTCAAAAAAGCCGAAGCGCCTGCCGGATGTCCCGGCGCGGGAGAAGCCTGCGCAGAGGCCGCGCGCGGCGATCTCCCTGACGGCCGTGGTCGGCGCGGCAGCGGCGCTGTTTCTGCTGTTTTTGGTCGTGTTCAGCTATGTGCGGCTGTACGAGCTGAAAAGCGAGGTCGGCGAGCTGAAGCAGACCGTCGTGAAGCTCAACGAGCAGAGCGACGCGCTGCGCTCGGAATACGAGGCCGGGCTGGACCTGCAGCAGGTCGAGCGGCGCGCGCGGGAGCTTGGGCTGCATGAGGCCAGCCCGCTGCAAAAGATCTATGTCGAGGTCGCGCCCGCCGACACCACGGAGGTCTATACGCCCCCGGCGGAGCGCAACGTGTTCGAGCGGGTTTACGATGCGTTTCGCTATGTTTTATCGGATCTGAAGGCATATTTCTCCTGAGGTTGTACATATAGTTCAAGGGCGGCACTTCTCGGACTGCCGCCCGATTTTATCGCTTGCGTAAGGAGCGTGACAGCCGGGATGAAGCGTGGGGAACTGAATAAAAGACCGCCCGCGCCGGTCAGGCGGACGCGCAGCGTTTCGGACACGTCGGTTCGGCGCTCGATCCTTGCGGCAATGGCGCTGCTGGGCGTGGCCGCGTTTCTGGTGCTTGCGGGGCGGCTCGTCAAGCTGATGCTCGTTGACCACGATTATTATGAGGCCAAGGCGATCAGCAACCAGACGCGCAGCACGCGCGTGACGGCCTCGCGCGGCGCGGTCTATGACCGGAATATGGAGCTGCTGGCGGCGTCGTCCTCGGTCGAGACGATCTTTCTCGACCCTTTGCAGCTCAGGCAGAACGGCGTCGACCTCGATCTTCTGGCGAAAAATCTCGCCCCGATCCTCGACATCAGCGAGGATTTCATCAAGGAGCAGGCTGCCGACACGCAGATGCGCTATAAGGTGCTCAAGCGGCGGCAGGGGCTGGAGGTCTGCAATCAGGTTCGCGCCTTTTTGAATGAAAACGACATCACCGGCGTCTATCTGGAGCAGGATTCCCTGCGATATTACCCCAACGGCAGCGTGGCCAGCCAGCTTCTGGGCTTCACGAATTCCGACAACGTCGGCTCGGAGGGGCTGGAGGCCTATTATAACAAGACCCTTCAGGGTACGGCAGGCGCCGTTATCACCACGCGCGGCAACAACGAGACCGAGATGCTCTATTCCTTTGAGAAATATTACCGCGCGACTGACGGCAGCAGTCTGGAGCTGACGCTCGATCTGACGGTGCAGCGGGCACTGGAGAAGCGCATGAAGGACGCCATCGACGCCTACGACGTGCAGAACGGCGCATTCGGCATCGTCATGAACTGCCAGACCGGCGAGATCGTCGCCATGGCGACGCTGGGCGGCTATGACCCGAACCAGTATCTGACGATTGCAAACGACAAAAAATCCGCTGAGCTGGACGCGCTGTACGACGCGGCCATGCAGCTGCCTGAGGGCAGTGCGCGCGACGAGGCGCTTGACCAATATAACGACGCGGTGGCCGAGGCGCGGCTGAGCCAGTGGCGCAACCGCTGCGTCAGCGACGGCTATGAGCCCGGCTCGACCTTCAAGATCATCACGCTGGCCTCAGCGCTTGACAGCGGTGCGGTCACGCTCGACGATCATTTTTACTGCGGCGGCCACGAGAAATTCGAGGGACGCTCGCAGGTGCTCAACTGCTGGCGCGCCGCCGGGCACGGCTCGGAGACGACCGCCGAGGCGCTGCAAAATTCCTGCAATCTCGCTTTTGCAAAAATCGGCTTGAAAATGGGCGGCGAGACGTTTTATAATTATTGCAGTGCGTTCGGCCTGATGGAGACGTCGGGCGTCGACCTGCCGGGCGAGGCCTCGGGCGTGTTCCACGCGCGCGAGCACCTCGTCGACACCGCGCAGTACGGCACGAGCTACCTCATCAGCACCTCCTTCGGCCAGACCGTCAAGGTCACGCCGATGCAGCTCGTGCGGGCGGTCTCGGCGGTCGTGAACGGCGGCTATCTGCTCAAGCCCTACATCGTCTCGCAGGTGCTCGACCCGGACGGCAATGTCGTCAGCCGGAACGAGCGCACGGTCGTGCGGCAGGTGATCTCCGAGGCGACCTCGCAGACCATGTGCGGCCTGCTGGAATCCGTCGTGACCGACGGCACGGCCTCAAACGGCAAGGTCGTCGGATACCGCGTCGGCGGCAAGACCGGAACGGCCGAAAAGATCGACGTCCGCGACGAAAACGGGCAGGGGACGCGCGATAAGATCGTCTCCTTCGTCGGCGTCGCGCCGATCGACGATCCGCAGTACGTCGTGCTGATCGCGCTCGACACCCCCGGAAACTCCGGACAGGTGATCTCCGGCGGCGTGATGGCCGCGCCGACCGTCGCGGCGGTCTTTGAGGACATTCTGCCCTATCTGGGCGTCGAGCCGGTCTATGACGAGGACGATCTGGCGCGCGTGAACGTGGCCATGCCCGACGTGCGCGGCAAGACGCCCGCCGAGGCGCGGCAGCTTCTGAGGGACGCCGGGCTGGAATGCCGCGTGATCGGCAGCGGGGAGGCCGTCGTGAGCCAAAGCCCCGCGCCGGGCAAGGAGGTTCCGGGCGGCTCGACCGTCCTGTTATACACCGATGATTCCATGCCGACGGGCGAGGTCAGCGTGCCGGAGCTGCGCGGCATGACGATCGAGGAGGCGACGCAGTGCCTGAACGAGCTGGGGCTGTACCTGCAGATCAAGGGCAGCGACCGGCAGGTCGGCAATGTCACCGCCACCTCGCAGGAGCTTGACCCCGGCACAAGGGTGCCGCGCGGCACGACGGTCACCGTCGTGTTCACCGACACGGAAAATGTAGATTAGGAGATAAAAGCAATGCTTCTGAGAGAATTGCTCGCGGGCGTGGACGTTGTTGCCGTCCATGCGCCGCTCGATATGGAAATTCCCGCCGTGTGCCATTCCTCGCGGGACGTGACGCCCGGCGCGATGTTCGTCGCGATTGCCGGCTACGCGGCCGACGGGCACAATTACATCCCTGCGGCGGTCGAGGCCGGGGCGGGCGTGGTCGTCTGCGAATGGAAGCAGCCGAAGGACGCACCCTGGATCCAGGTGCGCGACAGCCGCCGCGCCTTGGCGCGCCTTGGCGCGAACTGGTACGGCCGCCCGGCCGAGAGCATGAAGATCGTCGGCGTGACTGGCACGAACGGCAAGACCTCGATCACCTATCTGCTCAAGGCGGTTCTGGAGCGGGCAGTGCAGGCCAAGGTCGGCCTGATCGGCACGATCTGCAACATGGTCGGAGACGAGCGCCTCGAGACCGAGCGCACCACGCCGGAGAGCTTCGAGCTGCAGGGGCTGCTGGCGCGGATGCGCGACGCGGGCTGCACGCACGTCGTGATGGAGTGCTCGTCGCACGCGCTGTTCCTGCACCGCGTCGATGAGATCCCCTTTGCGGTCGGCGCGTTCACGAATCTGACCGAGGATCACCTTGATTTCCACAAGACAATGGAGGAATACGGCAAGGCCAAGGCGATCCTCTTCCGCCACTGCGCCGAGGGCGTGTTCAATCTGGACGACCCAAGCGCGCAGACCATGATGGAGCAGGCCACCTGCAAGTGCTTCACCGTCGGCTGCACCGAGCGGGCGGAGCTGCGCGCGGAGCATATCGACCTTGCGGCCGACCACGTCGCCATGGACGTCGTCGAGGGGACGCAGCGGGCGCATCTGCGCGTCGGCATTCCCGGCCGCTTCACGGTCAGCAACAGTCTTGTGACGCTGGGTATCGCCCACAAGCTGGGCATCGGGCTGGACGAGGCCGTGCGCGCGCTCTCCGGGGCGAAGGGCGTCAAGGGGCGCATCGAGGTCGTGCCGACGCCCGGCAGGGACTACACCGTCCTGATCGACTATGCCCATACGCCCGACGGGCTGAAGAACGTGCTGCGCTCCGTGCGCGATTTCAGCAGGGGACGGATCATTCTCGTCTTCGGCTGCGGCGGCGACCGCGACCGCGAAAAGCGCCCGAAGATGGGCGCAATCGCAGCGGAGTATGCCGACCTCGTGATCGTGACCTCGGATAATCCCCGCACGGAGGATCCCAATGCGATCATCCGTGAGATCCTCGCGGGCATGGAGGGCACGAAAACGCCCCTGCTCGTGGAAGAAAACCGCCGCAAAGCGATCCGCTTGGCCTTGCAACAGGGGCAAAAAGATGATATGATTATACTCGCCGGAAAAGGACATGAAACCTATCAGATCCTCGGTACGGAAAAAACACATCTGGACGAACGCGAGGAGGTTGCCGCGGCACTATGCGAAACGGAATGATCGACCTTGCGCAGGCGGCGCAGTGGTGCGGCGGGCGCGTGGACGCGCGCCATGCCGGCGTGCGCTTCTGCGGCGCGCAGTTTGACAGCCGTCTGCTGCGGCAGGGCGAGCTGTTCGTGGCGCTGAGCGGTCAGCGCGACGGGCATGACTTTGTCCCGGCGGCCATGGCGGCGGGCGCGGCGGCGGTGCTGGCGTCAAAGCCGCTTGCGCCGGAGATCCCGGCGATCTACGTCGAAGATACGCGCGCGGCGCTGCAAAGCATCGCGCGGGAATACCGCAAAACGCTCTCCTGCAGGGTGATCGGCATCACCGGAAGCGTCGGCAAGACGACGACGAAGGAAATGGTCGCCGCCGTGCTCGAAACGACGCAAAGCACGGTCAAGACCGACCAAAACTATAATAACGACCTCGGCGTGCCGGTCATGCTGCTGCGGCTGACGCCTCAGACGCAGGCGGCCGTGCTCGAGATGGGCATGAACCATTTCGGCGAGCTGTCGCTGCTGACGTCGCTGGTGCGGCCGGAGCTGGCCGTTATCACGAACGTCGGCACGATGCACATCGAGAACCTCGGCTCGCGCGAGGGCATTCTCAAGGCCAAGCTCGAAATTCTGGAGGGCTTGCAGCCCGGCGGAACGTGCTATTTCTGCGGCGACAACGACCTGCTGCGCCGCGAGGCCGGACGCTGCCACGCCGTGACCTTCGGCATGGGGGAGGAAAACGACGTCCGCGCCGTCGACATCCGGCAGAGCGAGGACGGCATCCGCTTTACGGCCGTGGCCGGGGCGCACCGCATCCCGATCGCGCTGCCGCTGACCGGGCTGCACCATGTGCCCGACGCGCTGGCCGCCGTGGCCGTCGGCCTGAAATGCGGCGTGTCTGAGGCGCGCATCGCAGAGGCGCTGGCCTCGTTTCAAAACACCGGCCACCGGCAGCGCATCCTGCACTACGGCGGCGTGACGGTCATCGACGACTGCTACAATGCCGGGCCGGAGTCCATGCGCGCGTCGCTGGATGTTCTGGCGCAGGCAAAGGGCAGAAGAATCGCCGTGCTGGGCGGGATGCTCGAGCTGGGCGATTTCGCGCCGCAGGCGCATTTCGAGATCGGCCGGTATGCGGCCGAGCGCTGCGACCTGATCTTTGTTTACGGCGCGAACCGCGCGGATTATCTGCGCGGAGCCGGGGATAAGGCGCGCGCCTTCCAGACGCATGAGGCGCTGGCCGAGGCGCTGAAGCCGCTGCTGCGCGACGGCGACACGCTGCTGCTCAAGGGCAGCCGCGGGATGAAAATGGAGCGTCTGCTGCCGCTTCTCTTTTGACGAAAGGAATGCAAACAAATGGACACACCTGTATTGATGACGATGCTTTCGATCGTGGTCGGCTTTGCCGCCGCGTTTCTGATGGGAAAATGGCTGATCCCGCGTCTGCGCGCGCTCAAGGCCGGGCAGGAGATCCGCGAGGTCGGCCCAAAGTGGCACAACAGCAAGGCCGGAACGCCCACGATGGGCGGCCTGTGCTTCATCTTTGCCAGCGCCTTCTCCGCTGTGACCGGCTGGTACGGCTACCGCACCGGCGACTATACCCATCTGCTGGTGCTGGCGCTGGCCGTGATGTTCGGCGCGATCGGCTTTTATGACGATTATATCAAGGTCAAGAAGCACCGCAACCTCGGCCTGACCGGGCTTCAGAAGCTGCTGCTGCAAATTGCCGCCGCCGCGATTTTCCTGCTGGCACTGCATTTCACGGGTGAGCTGAAATACGACCTCTATATCCCGTTCGTCAGGCAGCCTGTGGCAAAGGTGCCGACCGTGCTGTACCTCGCGGTCGCGGTCTTCGTCATTGTCGGCTGTGTCAACGCGGTCAACCTGACCGACGGCATCGACGGTCTGGCCAGCGGCGTGACGCTGCCCGTTATGGTCTTCTTCACCGTGACGGCACTCGGCAAGGAAAAATTCGGCCTTGCCGCCTTCCCGGCGACGCTGGCGGGCGGCCTGATCGGCTTCCTGTTCTATAACTTTTACCCGGCGCAGGTCTTCATGGGCGACACCGGCTCGCTGTTTCTGGGCGGCGCGGTGGTCGGCCTGGCCTTTGCGCTCGATATGCCGCTGGTGCTGCTGCTGGTGGGTCTGATCTACATCATCGAGACGCTCTCCGATATTTTGCAGGTCGGCTATTTCAAGCTGACGCACGGCAAGCGCATCTTCAAAATGGCGCCGATCCATCATCATTTTGAGATGTGCGGCTGGTCGGAGAAAAAAATCTGGACGGTTTTTGTGCTGACAACGGTCGTGATGTGCGTCGTTGCATGGTTCGGCGTGCGCATCTGGTTCTGAGATCCGACGGGAGGTGAGGGGGCATGACACAGCGGCGTCGCTTGCAGACGCAGAGGGAAAAATCCCGCGACTTGGGAATGCTCGACGTGCCCTATCTGATCCTGACGCTGCTGCTGGTCGCGGTCGGCCTCATCATGCTCTTCTCCGCGAGCTATGCCCGCGCCTATTACCTCACCGGAAATTCCGCGCGGTATTTCACGAGCCAGCTCGTTTTCGCCGCGCTCGGGACGGTCGTGATGCTGCTTGTCAGCCGCGTTCCGTACCGCTGGTATGAAAAATGCAACTGGCTGATCCTCGCGGCCGCAACGGTGCTGCTGCTTCTGGTGCTCGTGATCGGCACGAACTCAAACGGCGCGACGCGCTGGATCAACCTCGGCTTCACGAGCCTCCAGCCGTCCGAGATCGCAAAATTCTCCCTTGTGGTCTATCTTGCGGCGATGCTCGACAAATATCAGGCCAACGCGCGCTCCGTGCCGGTCTTCCTGATCTGCGTGCTGCCGCTGGCGGTGTTCGCCGTGCTGCTGAAGCTTGAGCCGCATTTTTCCGCGATCATCATCCTCTGTATGCTGACGGGTGTGCTGCTCTTCGTCGGCGGCGCGAACCGAAAATGTCTGATCGTCGTGGCCGTGCTGGCTGCGGCGGCCTTGGCGGCGCTGCTGCTGAGCGGCGGCTATACCAGCGACCGCATCATGGCGTGGCGCGATCCGGAGCGCTATGCTTCCGACGAGGGCTATCAGATCCTGCAATCGGAATATGCGATCGGCTCGGGCGGCCTGCTCGGGCTGGGCTTCGGCAAGGGGCGGCAGAAATATCTCTACCTGCCGGAGGAGCACAACGACTATATTTTCGCGGTGGTCTGCGAGGAGCTGGGCTTTATCGGAGCAGTGGCGATCCTGCTGCTGTTCGCGCTGCTCATCATCCGGGGCTTCTGGATCGCCATCCACGCGCGCGACCGTTTTTCTATGCTGCTCGGCGTCGGTCTGACCGCGCTTCTGGCCATTCAGGTCATTCTGAACGTCGCGGTCGTGACGAATCTGCTGCCTTCGACCGGCATTTCGCTGCCGTTTTTCTCGTCCGGCGGCACGGCGCTCGTCATGCAGCTTGCCGAATGCGGGATCATGCTGAATATTTCCCGCAGCATCGGCGATTAGGGGGCTTTTTATGAATGTCATTTTCACCTGCGGCGGCACCGGCGGCCACATCAACCCGGCGCTCGCCGTTGCGAAGCTGCTGCGCGAGCGCAAGCCGGGCAGCAACATCCTGTTTGTCGGCGCGGACGACGGTATGGAGACCGATCTCGTCCCGCGCGAGGGCTTTGCAATCGAAACGCTGACGGTCTCCAACTTCCTGCGCAGCCTTCATCCGAAGGACGTGATGCACAACATCCGCGCCGTCGGCGCGATCCGTCGTGCATTTCATCGTGCGGATGAAATTCTCGACAGCTTCCGGCCGGATGTCGTGCTCGGAACGGGCGGCTACGCCAGCTTCCCGATCCTGCATCAGGCGGCGCACCGGCATATCCCGACCGCGCTGCACGAGGCGAATGCCGTCCCCGGCCTTGCCACGCGCATGGTCTGCGACAGGGTCGACCGCATTCTCGTCAGCTTTGCCGAGAGCCGCGACCAGTATAAGCACGCCGACCGCGTGATCGCCGTCGGAATGCCCGTGCAGGAGGAATTCGTCTTCACCAAGCGCGAGGACGCACGCAGAGAGCTGGGGCTTGGCGACGAGCCGCTGATCGTCTCGGCGTGGGGCAGCCTCGGCGCGCGGGAGATGAACAAAAAGATCGTCGATTTCATGCGCCTGGAGCTGAACGAGCCTTGGCGGCACGTCCACGCGACCGGCTCGTTCGGCTGGCGCTGGATGCCGGAATATGTCAGGGAGCACGGCGTCGATCTTGCGCGGCATCCGCGCATCACGATGCAGGAATATATCTATAATATGCCGACGCTCATGGCGGCGGCGGACGTGGTCATCAGCCGTGCGGGCGCCTCAACGCTCAACGAGATCGCCGCTGCGGCGACGCCCTGCATCATCGTCCCGTCGCCGAACGTGACGAATAACCATCAGGAGCGCAATGCCGCGATTCTGGAGCATCGCGGTGCGGCGATCGTCCTGCACGAGCGCGACTGCGACGGCGAGACGCTTTTTCAAACGACCAAGGCGCTGCTCGCCGACGACGACCGCCGCCAGGCGATGCGCAAGGCGATGCGCGACGTGGCCGTGATCGACTCGGCCGACCGTATCTACCGCATTCTTCTCGAGCTGGCGGAGACACGCAGGGCATAAATCGTGCATAGGATGGGGCAAATTTCCGTTTGGAGGTTTGCCTATGGGCGCATATTTGATCCGAGGCGGGACGCCCCTGCGCGGCGCGGTGCAGATCTGCGGCGCGAAAAACAGCGTTCTGCCCATTTTGGCGGCGACGCTTGCGACAGGCTCGCAATGCGTGCTGCATAACTGTCCCGCGATTTCCGACGTGGACGCGGCGGTCGAGATATTAAGAAGCCTTGGCTGCCGGGTGCGGCGCTGCGGCGGTACGCTTGCCGTTGACACAGAACCCGCCTGCCGGACGGAGATATCCCCGCAGGCGATGAAGAAAATGCGCGCGGCCGTGATCTTTCTGGGCGCGCTCGTCGCGCGCTTCGGCGAGGCGCAGATGGCTCAGCCGGGCGGCTGCGTCCTCGGGGAACGGCCGATCGACCTGCATCTGCGCGGCCTGCGTCTGCTCGGCACGCACTGCGCCGGGCAGGGTGAATGCGTGCGCTGCACGGCAGGACGTCTGCGCGGCTGCACGATCGCCCTGCCGATCCCCAGCGTGGGCGCGACGGAAAATCTGCTGCTGGCCGCGCTGGGCGCGGAGGGCGAGACGGTGCTCTGCAACGCCGCGAGAGAGCCGGAGATCTGCGACCTGATCCGGTTTCTGCGTGCCTGCGGCGCACAGATTCGCGGCGAGGGCACGTCCGTGCTGCGCGTCGCCGGGAAAAAGCCGCTGCACGGCGCGGAGCACACCGTGATGCCCGACCGCATTGAGACGGCGACCTTCCTGTCCATGGCGGCCGCGACGCGCGGCGAGCTGCTGCTCTGTGGCTCGTGCCCGTCCGACCTTCGCGCCGTGACGGAGGTCTTTGCGCGCGGCGGCTGCATCCTGCGCGAGACGGAGAACGCTCTGTGCGTGACCTGCCCCCGCTGGCGGGCGGTCAGCCCCATTCGGACGGCGCCGTATCCCGGCTTTCCGACCGACGCGCAGGCGCCCGTTATGGCGGCGCTGAGCACTGCGCGCGGCGACAGCGTGATGGAGGAGATGATCTTCTCCGACCGCCTGCGCCACGTCCCGGCTCTGCGTCGCATGGGCGCGGATATTTTAACGACAAAAAGCTGCGCGGTGATCCGCGGCGTGCGCGAGCTGCACGGCGCAGAGGTCGCCGCGACGGATCTGCGCGGCGGCGCGGCCATGGTCACAGCGGCGCTTGCGGCGCACGGCGAGAGCAGGATCACACAGACGGAGCACATCGAACGTGGCTATGCGGCTCTGGCCGCGAGGCTCAGAGCCTGCTGCGCCCAGATTGAATACATAGAAGGGTAGGATAGCGGATGGAACACGAAAGCAACGATCGGCGCAGACGCCCGACGCAGACGGAGCGCGCCGCGCGTCCGGCACAGCCGGTGAAGAAAAAACGCCGCACCTCCCCGGCGGCGCTGGAGGCCCAGCGCCAGCGGGAGGAACGCCGCCGCGCGGCGGCGCAGCAGCCGGAGCAGCCGACGTCCGCGCCGGAACACCCCCGTCAGACGGCGGAGCGTCCGCGCCGCCAAGCCGAGCCGGAGCGCCGGCAGCGTGTGCCGAGCCCGGCGCGCAGCTCCCGCGCCGCACAGACTGCGCAGCGCCACCGTGAGGAGCGCAAGGAGAGCAACTATTTGCAGGGTCAGCGCAGGAAACAGCAGCGTCAGGCGAAGCAGCGCACGCGGATGCGCATCGGCAAGGCCGCATGGAAACGGATCGCCGTGATGGCGGGCATCGTGATCGCCGTCGTGCTGAGCATGGTGATCTTCTTCCGCGTGCAGGACGTGAAGGTCTACGGCAACTCGAAATATTCCGCTCAGCAGGTCGTCGATGCCTGCGGCGTGGCCAAGGGCGACAATTTGCTGACCATGTCGCGCGGAGAGGTCGCCGGGAACGTGCTGGCCGCCCTGCCCTACGTCAACACGGTGCAGGTGACGCGTCAGCTTCCGGATACGCTGGTCATCACGGTCACGGAGTATGAGACGACCTTTGCCATGACGGACGAATCCGGCGTGTATTATCTTGTCACCGCCGGGGGCAAGGTCGCCGAAAAGGTCAACGAAAAGGACGCCAGGCAGCACGTCGTGATCCAGGGTGCGACGCTGCAAAGCCCGCAGGTCGGGCAGGCGGCGTCGATCGGCGGCGGTCTGACCGAGACGGTGAGGACTGTGATGACAGAGCTGGATGCCGCCGAGCTGACCGAGCAGATCACGTCCGTGACGGTCGGCTCCGCCAGCAAGATCACCGCGTATTACGAGGATCGCTTCGAGGTTCACCTCGGCAGCAGCGAACGGCTGGCATATAAGCTTGAATTTTTGAAAACGGTCATCGCCCAGCAGAAGGACTACGCCACCGGCTCGATCGACCTGACCCTGAGCGACGGCGATCAGGCGCACGTCCGTCTGGACAGCTGATCGGTGCATGTTTTGAAATTATTTTTACAAAATTCAAGAATTTCTATTGACCTGACGCTTAAATCAAGGTAAAATAGAACAGTATAAAAAGAAAGCGGCCCCTCCTTCCGGACGGGGCGCGCAGCTTCAATTGTGAAAATAACGATTCCCATGTACATAGGAGGAGATTTGAATATGTCCGAAGTTTTTGAAGATAAGGTCGTTAAAATCAAGGTCATCGGCGTCGGCGGCGCCGGCAACAACGTTGTCAACCGCATGATCGCCAGCAAGATCGGCGGCGTGGAATTCATGGTCGTGAACACCGACCGTCAGGATCTCAACAAGTCCAAGTGCGAGAACAAGCTCCAGATCGGCGAAAAGCTGACCGGCGGCATGGGCGCAGGCTCCAAGCCCGAGATCGGAAAAAAGTCCGCCGAGGAGAGCCGCGCGGCCATCTCGAAGGTTCTCGAGGGCACTGACATGGTCTTTATCGCCGCCGGTATGGGCGGCGGAACCGGCACGGGCGCCGCGCCGATCATTGCCGACCTTGCGCACGAGGCCGGTATCCTGACCGTCGGCGTCGTCACGAAGCCCTTCCGCTTTGAGGGCGCGAACCGCATGAAGCAGGCCGAGGAGGGCATCGCCGCGCTGAGCAGCAAGGTCGACTCCCTCATCATCATCCCGAATGACCGCCTGAAGTACGTCACCGATCAGAAGATCACCTTCGCCAACGCCTTCGGCATTGCCGACGACGTTCTGAAGCAGGCTGTGATGTCCATCTCCGAGCTGGTCGGCTATTCCGACCGCGTCATCATCAACCTTGATTTTGCGGATGTCTCCGCCGTCATGAAGAACGCGGGACGCGCGCATATGGGCGTCGGCACGGCCAGCGGCCGCGAGAAGGCCGAGCAGGCGGCGATGGCCGCCGTGGCAAGCCCGCTGCTCGAAACGTCCATCAACGGCGCGACCGGCGTGCTCATCAATGTGACCGGCTCCGCCGATCTCGAGCTGGACGACGTCGAGACCGCTGCCAACATCGTCATGGAGGCGGCCAATCCCGAGGCCAACATCATCTTCGGCGCGACCTTCTCCGAGGAGTTTGAGGACGAAATGCGCGTCACGGTCATTGCCACCGGCTTTGACGACAAAAAGCAGCCCGAGAGCGCTCCCGCGCGCGGCGTGTTCTCCGCAGCGGCCGGGAAGTCCGCCTCCGCGTCGAATGCAAGCCGCGAGAAGCCGAAGGTCGACACCTCCAACATCGACGACATCGACGAGATCTTCAAGATCTTCAACAAATAAGCATCAAACGCCGCGAGGTTTTGCCTTGCGGCGTTTTTGCACGTGCCTCTGCACGAACGTTTTTTTGAAAAAATTCAAAAAAATAATTGACAAATCGGCAAAAAAACAGTAAAATATATAAGCCTGTGCAGCAGGCAATCCTTGCCGCCGACGCGATCGGCGGCCAAAAGTCCAAAAGGAGGTGCAAACAACAATGGCTAAGATTTCCGGTAAGTATGAGATCGTCTATATCATCGACCCCGCCAAGGGCGAAGAGGGTATCGCCGCTCTCGTGGAAAAGTTCAAGGCGATGGTTGAGGCAGAAGGTACTCTCACGGGTATCGAGGAATGGGGCAAGCGCCGGCTGGCGTATCCCATCAACGATCTGCCCGAGGGCTACTATGTCCTGATGACCTGCGAATGCAAGCCCGAGCTCCCCGCTGAGCTGGACCGTGTGTTCAAGATCACCGACGGCATTCTGCGCTCCCTGATCGTCGCGGTTGAAGAGTAAGGGGTTCACAACATGCTGAATCACATCGTTCTCATGGGACGCCTTACCCGTGACCCCGAGCTTCGTCGGACAGGCTCCGGCGTGGCGGTGGCCACGATGCGCATCGCTGTCGATCGCGATTATGCGAGCTCCAACGGCGAGCGCGAAACGGATTTCATCGACGTCGTCGCGTGGCGCAATACGGCTGAATTCGTCAGCAAGTATTTCGCCAAGGGACGCATGGCGGTGGTTTCCGGTCGGCTGCAGATTCGTCCGTGGACCGACAAGGACGGGAACAAGCGCACCAGCGCCGAGGTCGTTGCCGACAACATCTATTTCGGCGACTCCAAGCGCGACGGCGGCGACAGCAGCGGCTATTCGCAGAGCTTTGGCAATGCCCCGGCTCCTGCGGCCAACAGCTATGCCGCGCCCGCTTCCGCTCCGACATCCGACTTCTCCATGATCGAGGATGACGACAGCCAGCTCCCGTTTTAACTGAGCTTTTTCACTGAGACTGCTAAGAAGGAGGATTTCATCATGGCAATGAACGACAAGGCTCGTCCGCGCAAGCGCAAGAAGGTATGTACCTTCTGCGTCGACAAGGTCACGAGCATTGATTTCAAGGATGCTGCCAAGCTCCGTCGTTTTACCTCTGAGCGCGGCAAGATTCTGCCCCGCCGTACCACCGGCACCTGCGCTGCCCATCAGCGCCAGCTGACCATCGCCATCAAGCGCGCACGTCAGATCGCTCTGCTGCCCTACGTTGCAGACTGATTTCAAACAGCAACAAACGAGGCTGTCCGTTCGGACAGCCTCGTTTTGCATTACGTCCTCCTGAGGAAAATCTCGCCGCAGCGGCGGCAGACGACCTTGGTCTGCCCCCTGCCGACCGGAACGGACTGCACGGCGCGGCATTTCGGGCAGCAGAAGTAGCGCTTTATCGAGCCGTAGCGCAGCCGGTCGCCGATGCGGTCGCGGCGCGCCAGCCAATAATCCCGAAATCGCCGTTTCATGCCTTTTCAGAGTCCTTTTGCCGGCGGTTCTCGCGGAGGATCCCCATGAAGTAGTGGAAATACTTGCAGAAGGAGAGCGTCACGGCGCAGCAGATCGCGATGCAGTCGACCAGCACGAAGGTCGGGTTCGGGTTGCGCCAGAGCATCAGAACAAACATCGACAGATAGATCAGAACCGTGCAGAGCTTGCCGTACCACCCGGCGCTGTAGACGCGGCGCGTGCGGCGGATGGCCGTCAGGGTCAGCAGGCCGATCGTGACCTCCTTGAAGACCACCACGCCGACGACCCACCAATACTGCATCGGCATCAGACAGAGCAGAATGGCAATCTGCGTCAGCTTGTCGGCGATCGGGTCGATGGCCTTGCCGAAGTCGGAGACAAGGTGGAACGTCCGCGCGATCCAGCCGTCGACCACGTCGGTCGCGCCGGAGAGCACCAGCGTCCCGAACGCCCAGACGTAGTGGTAGGTCTCGTAGAAATAGATGATGAGCGGGATGAGCAGCAGACGGAAGATGCTCAGCACATTCGGCAGCGTGAAGATGCGGTCGGTGTCGACACGCTGGTCGGATTCCACGGTTTTTCGTTCTTTTTCGGTCATTGCGGCGCCTCCTCTTCCCGGCGCTTGCCGCGCCGAAGCCTTCTTTTGCCAATATTATAGCAGACAATTATCAACCGAAAATCAACGGGTCATGAAATCCGGTAGAAAATTCTTTCTTATTTCGCGCGGATATGGTATACTCATTGCGTGCAACAATGGAGGTGAACGCGATGTTTCGAATTCTGGTCGTGGAGGACGACGGCGAGCTGCAGCAGCTGTTCTGCCGCGTGCTGACCCGCAGCGGCTTTCATGCCACGGGCGCTTTTGACGGCGTCGAGGCGCTGGAGCTGCTCGAGCATCAATATTTTGACCTGATGATCTCGGACATCATGATGCCGCGCATGGACGGCTATGAGCTGGTGCGCACGCTGCGCGAGGCCGATAACCGGATGCCGGTTCTGATGATCACGGCGCGCGAGGGCTTTCAGGATCTGCAATACGGCTTTCTCTCCGGCGCGGATGATTATATGGTCAAGCCCGTCAACGTCAACGAGATGGTGCTGCGCGTGAACGCGCTGCTGCGCCGGGCACAGATGGTCGCGGAGCGGCGGCTGACCGTCGGCTCGACCACGCTGGATTATGACGCCTTTTCCGTCCGCACCGGCGCGGCCGAGACGGTTCTGCCGCAGAAGGAATTTCAGCTGCTGTATAAGCTGCTGTCCACGCCGGGGCATATTTTTACGCGGCAGCAGCTCATGGATGACATCTGGGGGCCGGATTCCGAGACGGAGGCGCGCACGGTCGACGTCCATATCAACCGGCTGCGCGACCGCTTTCGCGCGAATCCGGATTTCAGCATCCAGACCGTGCGCGGCATCGGCTATAAGGCGGTGAAGCATCATGCCTGAAAAGCTCTCGCCCCGGATGCGCACCTATTACATCCTGATCGTCGCGGTGATCGTGCTGTTTTCCTTCGGCGCAATCGCCGGGCTGCTCTATCTGCTCGAGGGACTGGGCGTGATCCCGTCGCTCGGGATCTATACGCTGATCTCGCTGCTGCTCGTCTCGGGCATCACGGTCGCGCTCATGAGCTATTTCATCGGGCGGCGCGTTCTGACCCCGCTCGTCAAGCTCAGCAGCGCCTCAAAGGAGGTCGCGCGCGGAAATTTCGACGTGACCGTCAGCGATTCGAGCAAGATGGAGGAGGTGCAGTCCACCTTCCGCAATTTCAACGCCATGGTGCGCGAGCTGAAGTCGATCTCGACGCTCAGCAGCGATTTTATTGCCAATGTGTCCCATGAGTTCAAAACGCCGCTCTCGGTGATCGAGGGCTACGCGATGCTTCTGCAGGACGACCGCCTGACGGCTCAGGAGCGCGAGGACTATCTGAATAAGATCCTGGTCAATACGCGCCGCCTGAACACGCTCGTCGGCAACATTCTGATGCTCTCGAAGATGGAGACGAAGCCCCTTCCGGAGCAGTACACGCGCTTCCGGCTCGACGAGCAGCTTCGGCAGGTCGTCGCGCAGCTCGAGCCGCAGTGGTCGGCGAAGGGGATTTCCTTCCGCGTGCGGCTCGACGAGGTCGAGCTGCTCGGCTGGGAGCAGGTGCTGCCCTATGTCTGGAGCAACCTGATTTCCAACGCGATCAAGTTCAGCCCGTCCGGGAGCGTGATCGCGCTGACGCTGCTGGAGCAGAGGGAGTGCGCCGTCGTGACCGTCTCCGACCGCGGCTGCGGCATGGAGCCGGACGTGCAGGAGCGCATTTTCGAGAAATTCTATCAGGGCGACACCTCTCATAAGGCCGAGGGCAACGGCCTCGGGCTGGCGCTCGTCCGGCAGATCGTGGAGCTTTCGCAGGGCGTCGTCGAGGTCGAGAGCCAGCCCGGAAAGGGCTCGACCTTCCGCGTGATCCTGCCGAAGAGCTGAACGACCGTCGCAGCCGCCGGGCGTCCCGGCGGCTGCGTGAATTTTTTTGAAAAAAGTTGATTTAGGGCTTGACAAATTTCGATTCATCCTGTATAATTCTAACCGTTGCTTGACCCGTTGATTTCTGAAACGGAATCAGTCGATCGGCTTCGAGACGACCAACGCCTCAGACGTTGATCTTTGAGGTTGAGATGCCGGTATAGCACAGTGGTAGTGCAGCTGATTTGTAATCAGCAGGTCGGGGGTTCGAGTCCGTCTACCGGCTCCAACACAACTGCATATGGGGGAATTCCCGAGTGGCCAAAGGGGGCAGACTGTAAATCTGTTAGCATTGCTTTCGGTGGTTCAAATCCACCTTCCCCCACCAGAAAAACGCACTTGCGAAAGCAAGTGCGTTTTTCCGTGAAATCCGTCTTTTCCGTACCCGCTGGACGAAGCGAAAATCCTGTCGACGAAGGTTGACAGGATTTTTTGGGAACCTCTGATTAAATCGCAAGAGTGGTCAGCGAGGGATTTTGTTC
>OLGE01001418.1_pt1 | contig 24579 bp, 19 predicted proteins | sample 1605151 | NCBI WGS metagenome assembly OLGE01 (sample SAMEA3888912, study PRJEB22519) | human gut metagenome | biome: human gut; feature: human-associated habitat; material: faeces | place: Denmark | collected 2010
CGGAGGCCGCGCTCGTGAAGGTTCTCGGCCTGCTGCCGGGCGTTGCGCTCCGCGTGCCGTCCGTCGAGCTGCACGCCGCGCACGCCCTGCCGTCCCGCGCCCCCGTCCCGCTCGACCTCGTGCGGCATCCGAAGGTGCGCGAGGCGACGGCGCGGCTCGCGGGCGGCGAGGCGGCGCTGGAGGCGGAGATCCGGCGGCAGTACCCGGACCTCAAGCTCGGCCCCGCCTACGAGCGCGAGGAGGGGCTTGACCGCCTGGGGCTCGTCGCCGGCGTGACGCTGCCGCTCTGGAACCGCAACCGGAAGGGGATTGCGGAAGCGGAGGGCGCGCGCGACGCGGCGCGGCTCGACGCGATTGAAGTCTGGCGCGACCTCGTGCGCGAGGCTTCCGCCGCGCGGGCACAACTCGCGAACCTCCTCGACCATCCGCCCGCGCCGGGGTCGGACCGCGAACAGGCCGAGAAGCTTGCGGACGCGGGCGAACTCGGCCCGCTCGACTACCTCGCCGTGCGCGAGGAGCTGTGCGACCTCGACCTCGAAGAGGCCGCCTGGCGCGCCGAGGTGTGCGGGGCCTACGAGGCGCTTGCGCGCTATGCCGTTGAGGATGAACGTTGAAAACGAAAAGGAAGATGAAGGAAATGACCATGATGAAAACGATCTTTGCGTTGGCGGGCGTGTTGTGCTTCGGGGCGTTCGCCGTGGAGCCGCACGACCACGACCACGCGGCGCACGACCACGACCACGCGGCGCACGACCACGACCATGCGGGCCACGGCCCGGCAGCGAAGGGCGTGAAGGCCGTGGCGGTGGCGGAGGCCGTGCAGAAGGCGATGGGGCTGAAGACGGTCCGGCCCGAGAAGCGGCGGCTCGCCTCGACCGTGGCGTTCACGGGGCGCTACGAACTTTCCCCGGACGCGCGCCGGACGGTCGCGACGCCGGTCGCGGGGCGGCTGGCCCTGCTCGTGAAGCCGCTCGCGCGCGTGAAGGCGGGCGAGGCGCTCTTCACGGTCACGTCACCGGACCTCGCCGCCCGCGCCCGCGAACTCGCCGTTCTCGAAAGGCGGCTGGACGTCTACCGGAAGCTCGGCACGAAGAACGCGCCGCTCGCGAGCGAACTTGCGGTGAAGAAGGCCGAGCACGAGGCGCTGGTCGGCGACGCGGAGGAGAAGGGCGGCGTCGTCACCGTGCGGGCGGCCTCGGACGGTCTCGTCGAGGCGTTCCCGAGCGAGGCGGGCGCGTGGGTCGAGACGGGCGCGAGCGTGGTGCGTCTCGTCGCGCCCGAGGACCTGCGTCTGCGGGCGCTCGTGGCGGCGAGCGACGCCGCCCGTCTCGCCGACGGGCTTGCGGCGACGGTGGAGGGCGCGCCGGGCGAAGTCCGCCTCGGCGTGGGCGACGCGAACGGGCTCGTGCCCGTCTACGTCGTCTTCCCGAAGGGCGGCGCGAAGGGGCGCGCGGGCGCGCGGGCGACGGCGACGTGCGTGCTGGACGCGCACGAAACGCCTGTGACGGCCGTTCCGGCGCGGTGTCTCGTGCGGATCGGCCTGCAGCCGACCGTCTTCGTGCGGGACGCGCACGACGCGGACCGCTTCCTTGCGGTGGACGTGGTGCCGGGACTTTCCGCCGGCGGCTGGACGGCCGTGACGGGCCTCCCGTCCGGCGGCGACCTCGATGTCGTCGCCGAGGGAGCCTACGAACTGAAGCTCGCCCTGCCCTCCGGGGACGCGAAGCCCGCCGGCCACTTCCACGCCGACGGAACCTTCCACGAGGGCGCCGATTGAGGGAACAACCGGCGAGATGCAAACTGAAAGCGAACAACGACACAAAAGGAGAACAAGCATGAACATGAAGACGATGATGCGCATGGTGCTGCTGGCGGCGCTGGCTGTCGGCGGGTTGACGGGGTGCATGACGGTGAAGGAGGGGAACGCGGGGCGCACGCACGCCCATCGGGCACGCGCGGGACGGCCGAGTCCGCAGCACCACCACAAGCTGCCGCCGCGCCCCGCCCAGACGGAGTCCGCCCCCGTGGAATCCGGGCGGTAGGGCGGGAAGTGCGTCCCTCCCCGTGTGTACCGATCCCGGGTCTTGCCGTGCGTGTGCCAACCGCACGGCAAGACCCGGTGGCACATCTGCCACAGCGTGTGCCATTTTGCCCCATCCGTGTCACATGTGCAGGGGAAATCTCAAGGATTATGGATGATTTTACCGTGAAATTGAACAAGGATGGCATTGGCATGGTTCTTGCTAATTAAATTGCGTCGTCTGCGAGGCGGACGATGAAAGACAATTTAAAAGAAAGCGAGACAGACTACTATGGCAAAAGTTCTTGGTATTGACCTGGGCACGACGAACAGTTGCATGGCCGTGATGGAAGGCGGCCAGGCGACCGTGATCCCGAACAAGGAGGGCGCGCGCACGACGCCCTCGATCGTGGCGTTCACGAAGACCGGCGAAACGCTCGTCGGCCAGGCGGCGAAGCGCCAGGCGGTGACGAACCCGAAGTCGACGATCTACTCGATCAAGCGCTTCATGGGCCGTCGCTACGATGAGATGGCGGACGAGATCAAGATGGTCCCGTTCGAAGTGGTGCGCGCGGCGAACGGCGACGCCGCCGTGAAGGTGGGCGACCGCCAGTACAGCCCGCAGGAGATTTCGGCGATGATTCTCCGCAAGCTCAAAGAGGACGCGGAGGCGTTTCTCGGCGAGAAGATCACGGAGGCGGTCATCACCGTGCCGGCGTACTTCAACGACTCGCAGCGCCAGGCGACGAAGGACGCCGGTCGCATCGCGGGCCTTGACGTGAAGCGCATCGTGAACGAGCCGACGGCGGCTTCGCTCGCCTACGGCCTCGACAAGAAGACGAACGAGAAGATCGCGGTCTACGACTTCGGCGGCGGCACGTTCGATATCTCGATCCTCGACATCGGCGACGGTGTCTTCGAGGTGAAGGCGACGAACGGCGACACGCACCTCGGCGGCGACGACCTCGACCAGGCGGTGATGAACTGGCTGGCGGACGACTTCAAGGCGCAGAACGGCGTGGACCTGCTCGCCGACACGATGGCGAAGCAGCGCCTGAAAGAGGAGGCCGAGAAGGCGAAGTGCGCGCTCTCGACGGCGACGACGTACGACATCAACCTGCCGTTCATCACGATGAACCAGTCCGGCCCGCTCCACCTCACGGCGACGCTCACGCGGGCGAAGCTCGAGCAGCTGACGGACAGCCTCGTCGAGCGCACGGCGGCGCCCTGCCGGAACTGCCTGCGCGACGCGGGCCTCACGAGCGTGGACGAAGTCGTCCTCGTGGGCGGCCAGACGCGCATGCCGCTCCTCCAGGAGAAGGCGAAGCAGCTCTTCGGCAAGGAGCCCCACAAGGGCGTCAACCCGGACGAGGTCGTCGCGATGGGCGCGGCCATCCAGGGCGGCATCCTCAAGGGCGACGTGAAGGACGTGCTGCTCCTCGACGTGACCCCGCTCACGCTCGGCATCGAGACGCTCGGCGGCGTGCTGACCCCGCTCATCGAGCGCAACACGACGATTCCGGCGAAAAAGAGCCAGGTCTTCTCCACGGCGGCGGACAACCAGCCGGCCGTGACGATCAGCATCTTCCAGGGCGACCGCAAGATGGCGCGCGACAACAAGTCGCTCGGCAACTTCAACCTGGACGGCATCCCGCCGGCCCCGCGCGGCGTCCCGCAGATCGAGGTCACGTTCGACATCGACGCGAACGGCATCCTGAACGTCTCGGCGAAGGACCTCGGCACCGGCAAGGAGCAGAAGATCACGATCACCGCCGCGAGCGGCCTCTCGAAGGACGAGATCGAGCGGATGCGCAAGGACGCCGAGATCCACGCCGCCGAGGACGCGAAGCGCCACGACGACGTCGAGGCCCGCAACAAGGCCGAATCGCTCGCCTTCCAGGTCGAGAAGACCCTCAAGGAGAACGGCGACAAGGTGCCGGCCGACAAGAAGGCCCCCGTCGAGTCCGCGCTCAAGGACCTGCAGGAGGCGCTGAAGGGCAGCGACGTCGCCGCCATCAAGGCGAAGGAAGAGGCCCTGATGAAGGCGATGGAGCCCATCGCGCAGGCGATGTACGCGCAGCAGGGCGCCGCCGGCGCCCAGGGCGCGGGCCCGCAGGGCGGCTTCAATCCCGGCGCGGACGCGGGTACGCCGCCTCCGCCGCACGAGGAGCCGAAGAAGGGCAATGACGACGCCGTCGACGCCGACTTCACGATGAAGTAAGCTCCAGACCAGTCGCTTTGGCGATTCGAGTGGTTCCAGAACAGCTGGAACGACTCGGATCGCCGGAGCCAACTCGAACATCTAGAAACAAAAACGACCCGAAAAGGAAAAACGAAGATGAACATCAGACCTCTCGGTGACCGCGTTCTCGTCGAACCGGCCGAAGAAAAAGAACAGATGGTTGGCGGCATTTACATCCCGGACGCCGCGAAGGAAAAGCCGATCAAGGGCAAGGTGCTCGCGCTCGGCAAGAAGTACGACAAGGACCACAAGGAACTCGCGTTCGACGTCAAGGTCGGCGACGAGGTGCTGCTGCCGAAGTACGGCGGCACGGAAGTGAAGATCAACGACAAGAAGCTGCAGCTCGTCCGCGAAGAGGACCTGCTCGGCGTGTTCGAGAAGTAAATATGCAACGGACGGAGGAGACCCGTCTCCCCCGGATCCCCACGTAAGGAAAGGTTAATCTCACCATGGCAAAGCAGATCAAGTTCGACGCGGAGGCGCGTCAGAAGATTCTCGCGGGCGTTGAAAAGCTCAGCGCCGCGGTCACGAGCACGCTCGGCCCGTCCGGCCGCAACGTCATCCTCGACAAGAAGTTCGGTTCGCCGCAGATCACCAAGGACGGCGTGACGGTCGCCAAGGAGATCGAGCTCGCCGATCCCTTCGAGAACATGGGCGCGCAGATGGTGCGCGAGGTCGCGTCGAAGACGAACGACGTCGCCGGCGACGGCACGACGACCGCGACGCTGCTCGCGGAGGCGATCTACCGCGAGGGCCTGAAGAACATCACGGCCGGCGCGAACCCGATGGCCCTCAAGCGCGGCATCGACAAGGCGACGGAGGCCGTCGTCGAGGCGATCGCCAAGATCGCCAAGAAGGTGAAGAGCGCCGAGGAGATCGCGCAGGTCGCGACGCTCTCCGCCAACGGCGAGGAGATGATCGGTAACATCATCTCCGAGGCGATGGACAAGGTCGGCAAGGACGGCACGATCACGGTCGAGGAGGCCAAGACGCTGGAGACGACGCTTGATGTCGTCGAGGGCATGCAGTTCGACAAGGGCTATCTCTCGCCGTACTTCGTGACGGATCCCGAGGAGATGGAGTGCGTCCTTGAAAACCCCTACATCCTCCTCTTCGAGAAGAAGATCACGAATCTCCAGGACATGCTGCCGGTGCTGCAGAGCGTCGCCAAGACGGGCAAGCCGCTCATGATCATCGCCGAGGACGTCGAGGGCGAGGCGCTCGCGACGCTCGTCGTGAACAAGCTGCGCGGCTCCTTCCAGGTCTGCGCCGTCAAGGCGCCGGGCTTCGGCGACCGCCGCAAGGCGATCCTTGAGGACATCGCGATCCTCACGGGCGGCAAGCTCATCAGCGAGGACCTCGGCATCAAGCTCGAGAACGTCACGCTCGACATGCTCGGCAGCGCCGCGAAGGTCACGGTGGACAAGGACAACACCACGATCGTCAAGGGCAAGGGTAAGTCGGCCGACATCTCCGCCCGCGTCGCGCTCATCAAGCGCCAGATCGAGGAGACGACCTCCGACTACGACCGCGAGAAGCTGCAGGAGCGTCTCGCCAAGCTCGCCGGCGGCGTCGCGATCATCAAGGTCGGCGCCGCGACGGAAGCCGCGATGAAGGAGAAGAAGGACCGCGTCGACGACGCGCTCCACGCGACCCGCGCGGCCGTCGAGGAGGGCATCGTTCCCGGCGGCGGCGTCGCCTATCTGCGCTGCCAGAAGGCCGTCGGGGACCTGGAGCTCACGGGCGACGAAAAGGTCGGCGCGGCCATCATCGCCCGCGCGATCGAGGCCCCGCTCCGCAAGCTCGTGAACAACGCCGGCCAGGAAGCCGCGCTCGTGATCGCCACGGTCAAGGGCAAGAAGGGCTCCGAGGGCTACAACGTGCGCACGGGCGAATACGGCGACCTCATCAAGTGCGGCGTCGTCGATCCGGCCAAGGTCGCGCGCACGGCGCTCCAGAACGCGGCGTCGATCGCGGGCCTCCTCCTTACGACCGACTGCATGGTCACCGACATCCCCGAGAAGAAGGACTGCGGGTGCGGCGGCCACGGCGCCGGCCAGCCTGGCATGGACGGCATGATGTAAGGCCGCCAACCGTCGTTCCGACGGTTCCAGAACGCCGCGTTTCCGGATTCGGGGACGCGGCGTTTTCTGTCAACGTCCGCACGCGGGAGGGTTGCGCTCCCGCGCGACCGCACGCTGTTGTGGTATACTATCCCCCATCTTCCATTCAAGAAAGGTACGTGAAATGAAGATTCTCGACATGCCCTGCACGAAGGGCTTCATGCAGATCGCCCAGGACGGCGTGGACAGGGGCTGGCACGAAATGAACGGCGGCAACCTCAGCTACCGTCTCACGGAGGACGAGGCCGCGAACGTGAAGAAGGTGCAGAGGAAGGCGTCGGGCGACTGGCAGGAGATCTACGAGAGCGTACCGAAGCTCGCGGGCGCCTTCTTCATGGTCACGCGCACGACGGGCTACATGCGCAACGTGATGCGCGACCCCGTGCATGCCTTCGGCATCGTCGAGATCGACCCCACGGGCACGAAGTACCGCATCTGGTGGGGTCTTGAGGACGGCGGCCGGCCGACAAGCGAATTTCCGAGCCATCTCAAGAACCACGAGGTGAAGCTGGAGCTGACGGGCGGCGAACACCGCGTCATCTACCACGCGCATCCGGTCAACCTCATTGCGCTCACGTTCGTGCTGCCGCCGACGGACAAGGCGTTCACGCGCGCCCTGTGGGAAATCATGACCGAATGCCCGGTGATCTTCCCCGAAGGCGTCGGCGTGGTGCCGTGGATGGTGCCGGGGAAGGGCCCGATCGCGGCGGCGACCTCGAAGCTCATGCGCGAGTACAACATCGTCGTGTGGGTCCACCACGGGCTCTTCGTCTCGGGCAGGGACTTCGACCGCTGCTTCGGCCTCATGGACACCGTGGAGAAGGCGGCCGAGATCCGCATCCGCGCCCAGTCCACGGGCGCGATGAAGAAGAGCGCCATCCAGGTGAAGCAGCTCAAGCAGATCGCGCACGATTTCGGCTTCACGCTGAACAAAAAATTCCTGTGAGAATTTCGGGATTCCCCCTTGCGCCCCGCCCGACGTTTTGGTAAACTATCTCCCGTTTTCAACGAACCACGTTCGGGCGTGGCGCAGTGGTAGCGCAGTTGACTGTTAATCAATTGGTCGCTGGTTCGAATCCAGCCGCCCGAGCCATTCAAGGCAAGCATTTCATCCTGTAAAGGGCGAAATGCTTTTCTTTTTTTCTGGCAGGAGGGGCCCGACGGGAGTCCGCCTCGCGTTCAGTGCGTCCGTCTAGCGGAAGAAGAGGACGCTGCCCTCCTGGTAGTGCAGCTTGAGGGTGGTCCCTCCGTCGGTGAGGTAGACCGTCCAGGGGGTGGGCAGGTTGGAGGCGAGGCGCGCGGGGAAGGGCGTCTTCGCCTTGGCGAGCGTGTAGGAGACGCCGCGCGTGAGCCGGTTCGTCTGCGTGAAGACGACGGTGGCGCCGTCGGCAAGCTGGAGGGAAGCGGAGACGTCCAGGAAGCGCGCGGGGTCCGAATGGTCCGCAACGTCGAAGACAAGGGCGTCCGTCACCGTCACGGAACCGTTCCGAAGGGCTCCCCAGCCGCCCACGCGGGCGTAGGAGACGGTGTGGCCGTTCGCGTCGAAGGTGCCGCCGGCGCAGCGGACCTCGTTTGCGGCGGGCAGGGCGTCCGCCCGGCCGAGCGCGAGCGTGCCGGATGCGACGACCGTCGCGCCCGTGTAGGTGTTGACGCCGCCAAGGGTGAAGGTGCCGGCGGTCACGGCGGCGTTCGTGACGACGAGGCCGCCGCACGGCTGCTGGTCGCCCGCCGTGAGCGTCGCCGTGCAGGCCACCAGCGTCTTCCCGTCGGCGGAGCGGATCTGCACGGTGGGGGGCGTGGTGTAGCCCCAGCCGGGGGAGGTCACCGCGATGGGGCCGATGGCGCCGGTGGCGGCGTCGAACGCGCAGTGGGCCGTCGCGCCCGCGCCGCCGTCCGTGGCGGTGATGAAGACCCGGGGCGCGCCGATGTAGCCGGTCGTCGGGGCGTCCGGCGGCAGGGCGATGGCGGCGAGGCCCTTCCCCGCAGGCCGGACGAACGGCACGTCGTCGCCGTTGCCGAGCGCGAAGCCGTTCACGTCGATCGTCGCGCCGCCGGGGAAGACGGTGGCGGCGTCCGCGCAGTTGTCGCCCGCGCCGAAGAGCGTCGCCTGGTTGCCCGTGCCCCGGAACGTGCCGCCGCCGAAGTTGACGTAGGCGTGGACGTCCGTGCGGAGCGGCGCGAGCGCGGTCTTGTTGTCCTCCTGGAACGTCGCCATCTTCGCGGCGTACGGGGCCGCCAGCACGCCCGCGTTGAGATTGACGACCGAGGTCGCCGTGTTCGTGCGCTCCATGAGGCTGAGCCATTTCCTGAGCGTCATCTGCGGGTTGTCGCCCGCGAGCGTCAGCACGGCCTCCATCGGGCCCTTCGCCTTGTCTCCCCAGCTGAGGTTGCCGAGCGCGAGCGAGGGGCCCCCCCAGCCCGTCTGGACGAATGTGCCGCCGGACATGTGGAACTCGGCGTCGCCGCCGCGGCTGATTGCAAGGTTGCCGTCCGTGAGCAGGAGCGTGCCGCCCGTCTGCTCGAAGACGCCCACGCTCCCCTTGCTGCGGGCGAGGCCGTACCAGCTGTCGATCTCCAGTTCGCCGCCGTAGAGCCCCCAGTAGCCGTAGGAGCCGGCGGTGACGCCGAGCGAGCCGTCGTTCCCGGCCTTGGCGTTGTTGCGGACCCTGCCGCCGGTCTGGTAGACGGCGCCTTGGCCGCCGTTCTGGCCGACGTGGAAGCCGTTCGTGATGACGGCGCCCGGGCGGATCTCCAGGATGGCGCCGGCCGGGCCGGCATCGGAAACCGTGAGCTGCGCGCCCCGCCGCTGGTGCGGCGCCTCGGCGGTGACGAGCTGCGTCCCTTCGCCCACGATCAGGCGCGCGGGGGCGTCGGCGTTCGTGCCGCCGACCGTGATGACGGTGTTCGTCTTCACGATTTCGCCCGCCTCGTTGCGCGTTGCGATGAAGAGGCGGCCCGCGTTGAGGAGTTCGAGCGTGCCGCCCGTCGCGTCGAGCGAAGAGAGGTAGCGCGTCTCGCCGCAGTCGGCGACGCGCATCGTGCCCGCGCCGTTGACGAGCTTCGACTGGCCGTCCGCCGTGACGCGCGCCGCGAAGACGAGGGTGCCGGGCCCGCCGTGGCGGTAGGGGATCGCCGCCGTGAAGGCGAGGTCGTCCGTAAGCGTTTCGCCCTCGGCCGTGTAGACGTTCACGGCGCCCTCGCCGTCCCAGCGCGCAAGGGCGGCGTGGAGGGCGGGGAAGTCCCAGCCGCCGGGGCCGGCGGGGAGGTTCAGCGTGCCGCCCGCCGCGCGCAGGGGGCCGGTGCCGAGCGAGCCGGGGACGGTCGCCCAGACGGTGCCGGCGTTTGCGGAGAGGCCGCCGGACCAGCCGTCGTTCGCCGTCCCCGTCAGCCAGAGGGCGGCGTTCTTCGACGTGGTGGCCATCGTCAGGCGGCCCGCGCCGGAGAGCGTGGCACGCAGGTTTTCGTACTGCGTGTAGGTTTCGACGGCAACGTTGCCGTCCAGGCGGATCGGCATCGGGAGGATGTTCTCGCCCGCTTTCGTGCCGGCGCCGAGGCGCAGGAAAGTCCCCTCCTCGAAGACGAACGTCCAGAGATCGCCCGCGAACGCCGCGCCCCAGAGGTCGAGTTTGCCTCCTTGGCCGATCGTGACCGTGCAGTCCGGCCCGCCCTCGAAGGTCTTCATGTCCTGCCAGGTCACGCCACCGCCGTTCACGACCTTCAGGTGGCCGTTGCGGAAGACGGTCGGCTTTCCGCTGAAGATAAGCGATTTGCTGGTGTCCGTGGCGTAGGAGCAGTACGTGAGCGTGTGGCCGTTGAAGTCGAGGCGGCCGCTGAAGCCCATGCGCCCGCCTCCCATCATGTTCACGCCCGCATCGCCCGCAAGCGCGACGTTCGAGAAGAGGTGGTCGATGTTCCAGTCGCCCCCGGAACGGACGAAGAGGAGCGCGCCGCGCCCGTCGGGGCCGTTCCCGGCAAGGACGAGGTTGTTCGGGAAGCGTTGGGCAAACTGGTTCTTGCCGGCCGGCACGCGCGCGAGGAGCTGCGCGCCCGCCGAGACGGTGATCGTGTTCTCCGCCCGGCTGCCGAGTACGTTGAGCGTCGTCGTGAGCGCGCTCTGCGCCTCCAGGACGCCCGCGCGCACCTCGACCGTGCCGAGGAACGCGCCGTTGGCGTCGTTCGTGACGACGAGCGTGCCCGCGCCGATCTTGACGAGCTGCCTGATGTCCGCGCCGAGCGGTTCGGCGTACCGCACGACGGCGCCTTCGGGCACGTCGAAGGTGAGAACGCCGTCTATCGGCTGCGGCTGATCCTCGGCCCTGCCGAGAAGGCCCGCACACAGCGCCAGGGCGGCCAGGAGCGACCGCGTGGTCTTCGGTTTGCTGCTCTTCATTGTCCGTTTCACTCCTTGAGATGCGATGATGAAAGATGCGATGATGACGATAACAAAAGACAAGACGCCCAAAACGTCAATATTTTACCCCCCCCCCCTAACTGACTGTCAATTACAAAGTTCAAAAAAATCGGGGCGGCGCGGGTACTTCGCGTTCGGCGTCTTCGCCTGAGGTCGCGCGCGGTGGGACAGGGGAAAAGAACGGAAGCGGGTGAACCGGCGGGCGGGCGGGCGCGTTTACCGTCCATGAAAGGAAAGATGCGATTTCGCTTCGGAATGGTTCGTGGCCGTCTACCCCTTCGGGGGTGCGTGGCCACGGGGACGGGAGAGAGCCTATGGAAACGAATTTTTTGAGACGCTTCGCCCTCTGCGCCGGCGTCGCCCTGGCGGCGGCGGGGGCCGTGTGGGCGGATGAGGCGGCGGACCGCAAGGCCGCCCTGGCGCGCAAGCGCGACGTGATGTACTACGCGACGGGGTACGACCCCTGCTACTGGCCCAAGGAGACGCCCTATTCGCAGGCGGCGTTCTGGAACATCCGCCTGAATGCGCTCCTGAAGACGCCGACGCCGATCGACACGCTCGTCTACGCACCCGTCGGCGCGTTCGCCCACCTCTCGGCGAAGATCCCCTCGGCGACGATGCCGACGGCCCAGCCGTCCGAGGAGTCCAACTGGATGCGCGGGGTGCGCAACGCGATCCCCGACTTCGTGAAGGCGGGGACGGATCCGCTCAAGGAGGCGATTGCCTGGGCGCGGAAGAACAAGAAGGAGTTCATCGCGGCTCTGCCCGTGAACATGAGCGAACACGGCGCGAAGGGGAAGGGCAAGGCCGTCGTGTGGGACAACTACTTCTGGAGTCCCTGGAAGGACAGGCATCCGGGCGACCTGATGGCCGACGCCGGCGACGCGGGGCATCCGCCCTACGCCTCGCCGACCGCCGTCGACTACGGTAAGGCGTCCGTGCGCACGGCGTTTGCCGCCGTCGCGAAGGACATCGCCGAGGGCTACGACATCGACGGCCTCCTGATCGACTACATGACGGTGCCGACGATCTTCCGCACCGTCGCGTGGGGGGAGAAGGCCGGGACGAAGGAGTGGCAGGCCCTGACGGACATGATGGCGCGCATCCGCGCGTCCGTGAACGCCGCCGGCGCGAAGCGCGGCCGCCCGATCCTCCTCGCCGTGCGCGTGCCGGACTCGCTGCCGTTCTGCAGGAACATCGGCATCGACCTGCAGGCGTGGATGGACCAGAAGCTCGTCGACTTCATCGTCTCGGGCGGCCCGATGGAGCTGAGCCCCTATTCCTACATGGCCGAGATCACGAAGAAGAGCGGCATTCCCTTCTACCCCTGCTTCGACGAGTCCGGCATCTGGGTGGGCAACGACTCGGGCTACCAGAACGACGACGAGCGGCCCACGCTGCGCCGCCATGCGCCCGAGACGTTCCGCGCGCGCCTGCAGGAGGCGGCGGTGGCCGGCGCCGCCGGGGTGATGTACCACAACCCCTACCACTGGATCCGCTACGGCCTCCACTGCGTGTGCGGAGGCCCGAAGGACGTGGCCACCGCCAACAAGCGCTACCACGTGTGCTACCGCAACAACGGCACGGCGGGGGCCGTGCTGAAGGACGGGCAGAAGCTCGCCACGCGCGAGCAGCTTCTCTCGGGCGCGCCGTATGATCTGAAGGGCGCCCCCGCGAAGTTCGGCGTCTACGTGTGGGACGACCTCAAGAAGCACACGCCCCGGCGCGTGATCGTGACGACGGAGGCCTCCGTGCCGAGCGGCATCCAGACGAGCGTGACGGTGAACGGGCGGGCCGTGAAGCTCATCAGGAAGATCGCGGGCAGCCAGCAGTATGAACTGCCCGTCTCGGCCCTCAAGTACGGACGCAACGAGGTGATCGTGAAGGCGACCGGCAAGAACAGGCGCGGTCGGACGGCCAAGCTCGGCAACATCGCGATCGACGTGATCTACACCGAGGCGCAGAAGAAGGAAGGGGGCGCGAAATGACGGAACCCGATCTCGAAGTCGAACAGGAGCGGATCGAGAAGATCGAGGCGATGTTCGAGGCGCCGACGCTGTGGCGGCGCCTGCGCGCCCTCGTCACGGGCCTCCGCCAGCCGCGCGGCTCGGCCGCGTACAAGGAGGCGCTCGTGGAGCTGCAGCGCCTCCTCGCGCCCGTCCTGGCCGTGCTGCTGCCGGCGATCTTCATCGCCATCCTCTTCGTCTGCACGATCCCGTCCGCCCAGAACAAGATGCTGCGGAACATCCAGATCGTCGAGGCCCAGGAGGACGACACGCTCGACGAGGCGCCGGCGGACCTGCCGGACGACCTCGACATGGACCAGCCGGCGGACATGGACCTCACGATGGACGTGGCCGTGACGCCGGACGTTTCCACGCCCCTCCCGGAGGCCGCCCCCACCGCCGCCGCGCCCGTCGTCAACAACGTCGACGCCGTCATGAACATCAAGGCCCCCGTCATGCTGAAGAGCGTCTTCGGCGACACCCGCTCCGCCGCCGCCCGCGCCACCTCCCTGCGGCACTTCGGCGGCAACGCCCAGACCGAGGCCGCCGTGATGCGCGCCCTGCGCTGGCTCAAGACGAAGCAGCGGCCGGACGGCAGCTGGCCGGGTCAGGCCGGCGCGGACAACATGCGCCCGACGGGTCTTGCAATCCTCACCTTCCTCTCGCACGGCGAGAAGCCCGGCTCCCTCGCGAAGGAGTTCGGCGGCACCATCCAGAAGGGCGTCGAGTACCTCATGCGCACGCCCAACCTGGACGCCGCCGAGATCCACGCCCTCTCCGAGGCGTTCGGCATGGCGCGCAACCCCAACATCCGGCCCGTCGTGGAGGCGCGCCTCAACGCGCTCGCGGACCGTCTGTCGAACACGGAGTGGGGTCCGCCCCGCGACAACTCCAAGGCCGTGCTGCCGCGCCTCCTGCCCATGACCTTCGAGACGATGGCCCTGCGCAGCGCAAAGCTCAGCCGCCTGAACGTGAAGAACATGGAGAAGGCGCTGATGAAGCTCAAGGAAGGCTTCCTCCACCAGGCCAACACGCGGCTTGGCGGCTTCTCGGACGACCACTGGGGCCCGCCCGGCCCCAACTACCGCCGCACCGGCCTCTGGCACTACATGGTCGGCGTGGTGGCGATGCAGTATCTCGGCGCGAGCCGCCACCCCGTCATCGAGAAGACGCTCGCGATCCTGGACGACGAATGGGAACCGCCCACGCTCGGCACGACGGACATCGCCTGCTGCCCCGTGCGCGGCAACTACTGGGCGACGATGGTGTTTTTCAACGCGGGCGGCAAGCGCTGGGCGAACTGGAACCGCGAGATGGTGCGCACCTACGTGACCGGCCAGCACCGCCTCGCGAACACGCCCTACAAGGATCCCAAGGGCCGGCCGCAGGAACTCGGCTACTGGACGTGCGAGGACATGCACATCAGCCGCGACACGACCGGCATGGAGATCATCACCACCTGCTACGTCGCGCAGCAGCTGATGGTCTACTACCGCTACCTGCCCACGAGCTCGCGCGAGGCGTGGAACGCGGAGGAGGAGAAACCCGCCACCCCCGTCGAAACCGGGGACGTGGCGGTGGACCTCGGCGACCTGTAAGACCTCCAAAATTAGGTCTGACCTAATTTTGGAGGTCCAACTTGTCACACGGCGCGGTGTTTGCTATGATGAACGCCGCGTATGGACGAGTTTCTTGTATTCGCGGCGGGGGTCCTGGGCGTACCGGAGGGGACGCTTGGCCCGGAGACGGCGTATGGCGCGATTCCCGAGTGGGACAGCGTGATGCACCTGCGTCTCGTGATGGAGACGGAGGCGCGCTACGGTTCGTCCATCCCGCTGGAGGCGATTCCGCGCCTGGCGCGGCTCGCCGACTTCGCGCCCTATCTCAACGGGAGGACCGGGCATGAACCGACGTGAATTCCTTGGCGTTGCCTCGGCCTTTGGCGCCGCAGGCGCTGCCGGCGGCGCGGTGGCGCGGACGAACCGCGCGGCGGTGCGGGATCTCGGCCCCGCGAAGCTCCGCGTGGGCATCGTCTCCGACATCCACATCACGAACGACACGCCCGGGCGGCGCGACTCGAACGAGCACTTCATCAAGGCGCTGCGCTACTTCGACGCGCAGAAGGTGGATGCGGTGCTCGTGGCGGGCGACCTCTTCACGACGGGGCGCATCCGCGAGCTGGAGTTCGTCGCCGAGGCGTGGAACGCGGTGTTCCCCCACGACCGGGCGGCGGACGGGCGGCCCGTCGCGCGCCTCTTCGTGACGGGGAACCACGACGTCGAGGACTGGACGTACCGGCTGCGGCCGGGTGAGACGGCGGCGCAGAAGGCGGAGCGGGTGAAGGGCGAGATGTTCGCCTTCCACCGCGCGGAGACCTGGCGGCGGCTCTTCGGCGAGGAGTACGCGCCGTACGGCGCGAAGACCGTGAAGGGGTATACCTTCGTGCTGCGCAACTGGCCGTCCGCCTTCCACGGGGAACGCCCCGCCGTCGAGGCGGCGATGGCCGAATGGGGTCCGAAGGTCGCGCGCGACAAGGTGTTCTTCTACTGCCAGCACGAACAGGCGGACGACACGGTGAATGCGTCCTGGCTGGTGGGGGGCGCGAAGTGGGACAACGGACAGGACGGCGGGCTCACGAAACGTGTCCTCTCCGCCTACCCGAACTGCGTGTGCCTCACGGGGCACAGCCACAACTCGCTTGCGGACGAGCGGAGCATCTGGCAGGGGGCGTACACGGCTGTCAACTGCGGATGCCTCGTGGGCTGGGCCTTCGCGGGACCGGGACGCGAGAACGGGCACGACTGCGACGGCAACCCCGCGCCGGTGCGGGAGATGCCCGTCTTCGACAAGACGCACGTCTACCAGGGCCTGCTGATGACCGTCTACGGGGACGCCATCCGCTTCCACCGCCGCGAGTTCGTGAACGGAGGCGTGCTGGGGGACGACTGGATCGTGCCGCTCGGCACGGCGGCGCGTCCGTATGCGTTCGCGCCGCGCGTGGCGGCGTCGAGGCCGCCGCGCTTCGCGGCGGACGCGCAGGTGGCGGTGAGGGCGGTCGAGAAGGGGCGCGACCGCGCGGGCGACGTGCATCCGCAGGTCGAGGTCGCGTTTCCGTCCGTCACCTCGGCGACGGGCGGCGACCGCGCGCACGACTATGCCGTGCGCGTGGAGATGATGATCGGCGACGTGGTGCGCACCGTCGATGAGAAGCGCGTCTTCTCGGACCGCTTCATGTGGTCGGAGGCCGACGACCGCTCGCCCGTGCGGTGCCTCTTCGCGAAGCGCGCCCTGCCGGCGAAGCGCCTGCTGCGCTTCGTCGTGACCCCCTACAACTGCTGGATGAAACCCGGCGAGTCCATCGCCACGAACTGGAAGGTGTACACATGAAGATTGCGGAATACGGGAAGACGCAGGACGGCCGCGCGGTCACGTCCTATACGCTCGAAGGCGCGGACGGCGCCGAGCTGGAGGTGCTGGACTACGGCGGGAAGGTGCGGCGGCTCGCCGTGCCGGACCGCGCGGGGCGCTGCGAGAACGTGGCCGTGTCGCTCGACTTCGCGAAGCCGGGCTTCGGCGGCTCGCTCATCGGACGCTACGCGAACCGCATCGCCGGCGGGCGCTTCACGCTGGACGGGCGGACGTACGAACTGCCCGCGAACATCCGTCCCGACGGCCTTCCGTGCCTGCTGCACGGCGGCGCGGCGGGCTTCCACGACAAGGTCTGGCACGCGGCGCCCTGTACGGCGGCGGATGGCTCGGATGGCCTCGTGCTGACGCTCCGCAGCCCCGACGGCGAGGGCGGCTTTCCCGGGACGCTCGACGTGAAGGTGACGTACACGTTCTCGCGCACGCACGTCTGGCGCATCGACTGGGAGGCGACGACGGACCGGGCGACGCCCGTCAACTTTACGCACCACGTCTACTTCAACCTGGGCGGCGACCGCCGCGCCCCCGTCACGGACCATCTCCTCACGCTCGCCGCGACCGGCTACACGCCGCTCGGCGCCGGGCAGATCCCCACGGGCGAGGTGCTGCCCGTCGCGGGGACGGACTTCGACTTCGCCGTGCCGCACGCGATCGGCGCGCGGATGGCGGGGCAGTACGACCACAACTTCGCGCTCGCCTCGCAGAACGGCTCCCTCGCGCGCGCGGCGGTCGTGGAGGATCCCGTCTCCGGGCGCGTCCTCGAAACGTGGACGACCGAGCCGGGCGTGCAGGTTTACGCCGGCGGCGCGTTCACGGATGCGCTGAAGGACCAGTTCGCGCGCCCGCTCTTCCCGTTCGCGGGCCTCGCCCTCGAAACGCAGCACTATCCCGATTCCGTCAACCAGCCGAACTTCCCCGACACGATTCTGCGCCCGGGCGACGTCTTCCGCTCGACGACGGAATACCGCTTCGGCGTGGCGCGCGGGCGCTAGGGAAAAACGGGAAGGAGAGACATGCGATGAGCGCATTGGCGATGCTGGCGGCGGCCCTCGTGCCGCTGAACGGGGCCTGGCAGCTGAAGGGCTGGCCGACGCCCGACCGGGGGAGCGTGCGGACGCTGGAGGAGGTGCCCGCCGGGGCGCGGACCCTGCCCGCGAAGGTGCCGGGGTGCTACGAGCTCGACCTCTGCGCCGCCGGCCTGCTCCCGGACCTCTTCTATGCGAACAACCAGTACGCCGTGCGGCCCTGGGAGGGGCACCAGTGGCTCTACGCGCGCACGTTCACGCTCGGCGCGGTGCCGCCGGACGAAAAGGCCGTCCTCGTCTTCGACGGCCTCGACACGCTCTGCGACGTCTTCGTGAACGGGCGGAAGGTCGGCGAGGCGGCGGACATGTTCATCCCGCATGCGTTCGACGTCACGCGGGCCGTCCGCGCCGGGACGAACGAGGTCGCCGTCCTCTTCCGCTCGCCCGTCGTCGAGTCGCAGTTCAACGAGATCGCGGCCATCGGGAACGCGGGCTCGACCTCCGAGCTGGAGGCGTTCCGCAAGCCCGCCCACATGATCGGCTGGGACATCTTGCCGCGCTTCGTCTCCGCCGGCATCTTCCGCGATGTGCGGTTGGAGGTACGTCGGCCCGAGCGCATCCGCGACCACTTCTGCGCGCTCCTGGAGCTGGATCCGGCGACGCGGTCGGCGCGCTACCTCCTGGACCTGCGCCTCGAAGGGAGCTTCCGCCGCCTCGACCATTCCGAGATCGAGGTCACGGTGTCGCGGAACGGCAAGGTCGTCGCGCGGCCGCGCACGAAGGTCCTCCACTGGACGCCGCGCCTCTGGTTCGGCCTCCGCAACGCGGACCTCTGGTGGCCGCGCGGCTTCGGCGAACCGGCGCTCTACGACGTGAAGGTCGTCTGGCGGGACGACGCGACGCGCGAGACGCTCGCCGAGAAGGCGTTCCGGCTCGGCGTCAAGAAGGTGGAACTGGAGCTTTCGGACTACGAGGTCGCGACGAAGAGGCCCGGCGAGATGAAGTTCATCGTGAACGGCGAGCCGTGCTTCATCCGGGGGACGAACTGGACGCCCGTCGACGCGCTCCACTGCCGCGACCGGGACCGCATCCTCCCCACGCTCGAACTCATCCGCGAGGCGAACTGCAACATGATCCGCGTCTGGGGCGGCGGCCTCTACGAGCCGGAACCGTTCTGGGACTGGTGCGACGAAAACGGCGTCATGGTGTGGCAGGACTTCTGCTTCGCCTGCACGCAGTACCCGCAGGAGAACCTCGCCTTCCAGGACCTCGTGCGCCGCGAGACGGTCGAGGTCGTGAAGCGCCTGCGCAACCACGCCTCGCTCGCGCTCTGGTGTGGCAACAACGAGAACGACGCCGTGCTGCGCCTCGGACCGTGGAAGCACTGCGGGGCCGGGTCCGACCCGAACCGCGACGTCTACTCGCGGCAGATCCTGCCCGAGGTCCTGCGCGCGTTCGACCCCACGCACCCCTACCTGCCGAGTTCGCCCTACGTGAACGCGGACGTCGTCGCCGGGCGGGCGTGGTCCGTCGAGGGCCACTACTACCGCCGCTGGTGGAAGGGGGAACTCTTCACGGCGACGCACGAGAAGTTCTACAGCGAACTCGGCCTGCACGGCTGTCCGTCGGCCGCGTCCATCCGCGAGATGTTCTCGCCCGCCTGCCACGAGCCGTTCACGAGCCCGAAGGAGAGGAATCGGATGTGGAACGTCCGCTACGTGCCCTACACGCCGGGGGACTACCTCTCGAACGAGCTCGTGCCGGGCGAGCCGCCGAAGGGCGTCTTCGACTTCAACGACGAGTGGGTCAAGCGCGGCGTCTGCGTCTTCGAGAACAACCTCGGGCGCAGCAAGTTCGTCGGCTGCCGCAACCATCGGATGGTTCTCCAGATGCACATGCTCTTCGGCGACATCGAGACGGACCTCGACGGCTTCGCGCTCCAGAGCCAGTGCGCGCAGGCGGAGGGGATGAAGTTCCTCGTGGAACACTGCCGCGCGGGCAAGTTCGAGCGGAAGACGGGCATGACGTGGTGGAACATGCGCGACGGCTGGCCGGTCATCTCGGACGCCGTCGTCGACTATTACGGCCGGCGCAAGCTCGCCTACGAATACATCAAGCGCGCCCAGCAGGACGTCCTCGTGATGGTCGACGAGAACGGCGACGTCATCGCCGTGAACGACCGCCTGCGCCCCGCATCGGGCCACGCGACGCTGACGGACGCCGAGACGGGCCGGGTTCTCTTCGACGGGGACTTCGCGTGCGGCGCGAACGCCGTCGCGAAGATCGGCGCGGTCGCGCTCTCCGGCCAGGGCGTTGCGAAGATCCGCTACACGGTCGCGGGCGACGCCGAAGCCTACGCGAGCCACTACCTCTACGGCGGGCCCACGCAGAAGTACGTCGGCGAGAAGAAGATCCGCTTCGCCGACTACCGCCGCTGGATGGGGTTGTAGGCAACTGTGCTGACCGGGGGCATTGTCCGGGGGCAAGAGGGGTACGAAGCGGGAGGGACGCGCTTGTCGCGTCCGAAGTCCCGACGGCATGGCCCGGCGCGCGAAGGCCTCGCGCCGCCCTCGGCGCGTGGCGCTGTGAGGCGGTTTGTGGTATAATCACCCTGTTTTCAACAAGGAGCCGATATGACACTTGAACAGTTCAGGCAGGTTTGGACGAAAGCGGCGGCGAAGACCGCCGCGCGCGAGAAGGACTACTCCGCGCTCGACGCGGCGGCCGGCGGCGACGGCGACCACGGCGAGGCGATTGTCGCCGCCACGAAGGCGCTTGCGGCGGCGGAGGGGAACGACTTCAAGTCCCTGCTCGAAAGCATGGTCGCGCATCTCGAAAGCGACGTCTCCGGCTCCACGAGTTCCCTCTACGGCACGCTCTTCGAGGGCATGGCGGACGCGGTGGACGCGGGCAAAACGGAACTTTCCGCCCCGGAACTCGCCGACCTCTTCGCGGCCGGTCTTGAGGAGCTGGGCTTCGCGACGAAGGCGAAGGTGGGCGACAAGACGTTCATGGACGCGCTCATTCCCGCCGTGGAGGCCTTGAAGGCCCACGCCGCCGAGGGCGAGGCGGCGATGTTCGCCGCCGCCGCCGCCGCCGCGAAGGCCGGCAGCGAGGCGACCGCCCAGATGCAGGCGAAGTTCGGCCGCGCGAAGAACCTCGGCGCGCGCTCCATCGGCCCGATCGACGCCGGCAGCGCCTCGAACGCGGACATTTGGCTCTGCTTCGCAGAGCAGTAAGTCGCCTAATAGGTAGTTAAATCGCCCCTTCGGGGCTTTAAGTAGTTAAGTCGCCCCTTCGGGGCTTTAAGTTGCCCTTCGGGCTTTACCAACTAAACCAATCAACTTAACTGTTTAACTACTTAATCGCTTAACCACTTAACTACTTAACCACTTAACCACTTAACCGCTTAACCATTTAACCGCTTAACCGCTTATCCACTTAACTACTTAACTACTTAACCACTTAACCACTACAGTAAAGGACAAGCTCATGGCAGACATGGATGGATTCAAGGAGGCTTCGGCCTACGGCTTCGACCAGCCGCAGAGGAACGAGGCGTTTTTCCTCAAGGGCAACGAGAACCGGGGCTGGGGCGTGAAGAACCGCCTCGCGCGCATCTTCAATCCGAAGAGCGGCCACACCGTGATGCTCGCGTGCGACCACGGCTTCATCATGGGGCCGACGAGCGGGCTTGAGCGCGTGGACCTCACGATCAATCCGCTCATTGAGTACGCGGACTGCCTGATGTGTACGCGCGGCATCCTCCGCAGCGTCATCCCCCCCACGATGTCGAAGCCCGTCTGCCTTCGGAGCGACGGCGGCACGACGATCCTCACGAACCTCAACCTCAACCGCGTCTACGACGTGGAGGACGTCGTGCGCGTGAACGCGAGCGCGATGGCCGTGATGGTCGCCTGCGGCGACCGCGCGAGCGAGCAGATCACCACGCAGAACCTCGTCCACACGGTGGACATGGGTGAAAAGCTCGGCATCCCCGTCCTCGGCGTGACGGCGGTCGGCAAGGACATGGCGCGCGACGCGCGCTACTTCGGCCTCGCCACGCGCGTCTGCGCGGAGAACGGCGCCGCCTTCGTGAAGACCTACTACGTGGACGAGGGCTTCGAGAAGGTCGTGGCGCAGTGCCCCGTGCCGATCGTGATCGCCGGCGGCAAGAAGCTGCCCGAGGACAAGGCCCTCGAACTCGCCTACAAGGCCATCCAGGCCGGCGCGGCGGGCGTGGACATGGGGCGCAACGTGTTCCAGAGCGCCAAGCCGCTCGCGATGATGAAGGCGATCGCCGGCGTTGTCCACCAGGGCCTCACGCCGCAGGACGCCTTCCAGCTCTACAACGACGAGAAGTGAGCCTGACGCTTCAGTTCCTCGGCACCGGCACGAGCGTGGGCGTTCCCCAGATCGGCTGCCGGTGTGCCACCTGCACCTCGACCGACGTGCGCGACCGGCGCCGCCGGTCGGGTCTTTATGTGCGCGCCGGGAAGACGGCGTTCGTGGTGGACACGCCGCCGGAGTTCCGTCTGGCGTGTCTGGAACTCGGCATCGTGAACGTCGACGCCGTCGTCCTCACCCACGCGCACATGGACCACGTGGCGGGTTTCGACGACGTGCGCCGCTTCAACACGCTGAACGGGAAGGTGGCGATGAACTGCTACGCCGCGCCGGAGACGGTGGAGGCGATGCACGGCATCTTCCCCTACATCACGACGCAGGCGAACCCCATCGGGCTCTTCCGTCCGATGATCGCCTTCAAACCCGTCACGCGCACGTTCCGGATCGGCGATGTGGCGGTGACGCCGCTCCCCGTGGAACACGGCGGCGTGCGCACGAACGGCTACCTTTTCGAGGCGGAAGGGCGGCGCGCGGCGTACATCTCGGACTGCATCTCGATTCCGGCGCGCACGCGCGCGAAGATCCGGGGCGTCGACGTGCTCGTGCTCGACTGCCTGCGCGAACGGGAGCATCCCACGCACATGAACCTCGCGCGCTCGCTCGCGGCGATGCGGGAGGCCGCTCCCGGGCGGGGCTACCTGATCCACATGAGCCACGACGTGAAGCACGCGGAGTTCTCGAAGCGGCTGCCGCGCGGCGTGCGGCTCTCCTACGACGGCCTCCGGGTGCGGGTCTGACCCTTAGAAGATGCGAAGACCGATGGAAGGAAAGGAAGGACGACCATGACGAAGCGACTGTTTCTGGTTCTGTTCGGCGCCTGGTGCGGCGCGGCGTTCGCCGCCCTGCCGAGCGAAATCACCGTGACGCTCAAGCCCGCCCACGACGTGTATGTGGAGGGCGAGCGCATCCGCGTGGTCGTGGACGTCGCGAACGCCTCGCCGGACGTGATCGACTGCCGGGGCGCGAAGGCGCCGGACGCGCTTGTGCTGGAGCTCTACCGCGCGAGCGACCGCCACCAGTTCGACAAGGTGTCGAAGGGTCCGTTCACGGCCGACTTCGCCCTCCTTTCCGGCGAAGGGCAGAAACTGGAGGCTTTCCTCGGAGACCACTTCGCCTTCGAGAAGACCACGCGCTACTTCGCGCGCGCCGTCCTCATCCACGGCGGCATGCGCTTCGAGAGCCCGCTCCGGACCTTCGACGTGGTGCCGGGGATGAAGTGCGGCGGCGCCCTCCAGATGTTCGAGGGGCACGACGGCCTGAAGCGCACGTTCGAGCTTGTCCACTGGAGCCGCAACCGCATCGAGCACCTCTTCCTCAAGGCGCGGGACCACGGCACGTCGAACCGGCGCTGGGCGACGGCCGACCTCGGTCCGCTCCTCCGCGTGACGCCCCCCAAGGTGTCGGTGATGCGCACGGGCGAGGTCGTCACGCTCCACCGCGCGACGCAGGACTCCTTCATCCGCACGGAGTTCTGGAGCCTCCCGAACGTCTTCGAGTTCCACACGAACGAGGTCATGATGGATCCCGACGTGGCCGGTGCGGAGCGCGTGAAGGAACTCTACAAGGACTCGGGCGGCGTGGAGGCCGTGAAGAAGGCCTGGTGGAAGTTCTGGTAGCTTTTAAGGCGGACGAAGATGAACATTCTGGGAATCGAAAGCAGCTGTGACGAGACGGCGTGCGCCGTCGTGCGGGACGGGCGCGAGGTGCTGTCCAACGTCGTGTATACGCAGATCCCGCTCCACCGGCCGTACGGCGGCGTGGTGCCGGAGGTGGCGAGCCGCGCCCACATCGAGAAGATCCACGGCGTCGTCGCCGAGGCGATGCGGGGCGTGGACGCCCTCGACGCCGTGGCGGTGACGTATGGGCCGGGGCTTGCGAGTTCGCTCCTCGTGGGGCTCAACGCCGCGAAGGGGCTTGCGCTCGCCCTTGGCGTGCCGCTCATCGGCATCAACCACATCGAGGCGCACCTCCACACGCCGTTCCTCTTCGACGCGCCGGGGGACGGAACGCCGCCCCCCGCGCCCGAGGACGCCCTGCCCGCGCTCGGCCTCGCCGTCTCGGGCGGCCACACGACGTGGGTGGACATGCCGGACTACGGCGCCTACACGATCATCGGGCAGACGCTCGACGATGCGGCGGGCGAGGCGTTCGACAAGGCCGCGAAGCTGCTCGGGCTCGGCTATCCGGGCGGCCCCGTCATCGACCGCTGGGCGAAGGGCCACTGGAACGGCGTGACGGACTTCTCGGACGCCGCCGCGCTGAAGGCCCTTGCCTACCCGCCCGGCATCCAGGTGCGCGATCCCCTGCCGCGTTTCCCGAAGGGCCACCCCCGCGCCGGAACGGCGGCCCTCGCCGGGCTCGACGCGGACCTCTGCGTCTCGTTCTCGGGCCTCAAGACCGCGCTTCTCTACTACGTGAAGAAGAACCCGCCGCACAGCGACCGCGAAAAGGCGGCCCTCGTCGCCGCCTACCAGGAGGCGATCGTCGGCACGCTCGCGGACCGCACGCGCCTCGCGCTGAAGCGCCGCGCCTACCGGTCGCTCATCGTGGGCGGCGGCGTCTCCCTCAACGGCCGCCTCCGCGCGAAGCTCGCCGAGGTCGCCGCCGAGGCGGGCGTGCGCCTTCTCCTTGCGCAGCCGAAGTACTGCGGCGACAACGCGGCGATGATCGCGGGCCTCGCCTTCTACCGGCGCAACCTCGTGGGCGACGCGGCGCTCGCCGCCGACGTCCGGCCCACGCTCCAGGCCGGCGATTGACGGGCGATGGGGCGGCAGGGCGGCCTTTACAGGAAGGACGACATGAAACGAAACGCTTTTGGGGCATGCGTGTTGGCGGCGGGACTGGCGATGGGGGCCGCCGGCGCGGTCGATCTCGTTCTCGCGCCGGACGGCGAGGTCCGCACGCCCGCCGCCGCGCTCG
>OLGE01001423.1_pt1 | contig 24527 bp, 18 predicted proteins | sample 1605151 | NCBI WGS metagenome assembly OLGE01 (sample SAMEA3888912, study PRJEB22519) | human gut metagenome | biome: human gut; feature: human-associated habitat; material: faeces | place: Denmark | collected 2010
GACGGCATAACAAACAAAAACATCATGGAACAGAAACTTTTCATATACAATACGCTTTCGAGACGAAAGGAGTTGTTCGAACCTCTGCACGCGCCAAACGTGGGAATGTACGTATGCGGACCTACCGTTTACGGCGACCCGCACCTGGGACACGCGCGTCCGGCGATAACGTTCGACATACTCTTCCGCTATCTGAAGCACTTAGGATATAAGGTGCGCTACGTGCGCAACATCACCGACGTGGGCCACCTGGAGCACGATGCCGACGACGGCGACGACAAGATAGCAAAGAAAGCACGGCTCGAACAGCTCGAGCCGATGGAGGTGGCGCAGTATTACACCAACCGCTACCACTCGGCAATGGAGGCTCTCAACGTGCTGCCGCCAAGCATCGAGCCGCACGCCACGGGCCACATCATTGAGCAGGAACAGCTGGTGAAGCAGATTCTCGACAACGGATTCGCCTACGTGAGCAACGGAAGCGTTTACTTCGACATAGCTAAATATAATGCGAAATATCATTACGGAGTGCTCTCGGGACGTAATCTCGACGACATAATAAACGCGAGCCGACAGCTCGACGGCGTGGGCGAGAAGCACAACCAGGCCGACTTCGCGCTGTGGAAGAAGGCACAGCCCGAGCACATCATGCGCTGGCCGAGCCCCTGGAGCGAAGGTTTCCCTGGATGGCACTGCGAGTGCACCGCCATGGGACGCAAGTATCTGGGCAGTCACTTCGACATACACGGAGGCGGACTCGACCTCGTGTTCCCGCATCATGAGTGCGAGATAGCACAGGCCGTGGCAAGCCAGGGCGACCAGATGGTGAAATACTGGATGCACAACAACATGATTACCATCAACGGACAGAAGATGGGCAAGTCGCTCGGAAACTTCATCACGCTCGAACAATTCTTCACAGGCAACCACCCGAGCCTCGACAAGGCTTACTCGCCGATGACCATACGCTTCTTCATACTCTCCGCGCACTACCGCGGAACGGTGGACTTCTCGAACGAGGCATTGCAGGCAAGCGAGAAGGGTCTGGAGAAACTGATGAACGGAATAGCCGCCCTGAAGCGCATAAAACCGGCCGCCGAGTGCGACGAACAGACCAAGAAGACCGTGACGGAGCTGCGCCAGAAGTGCTACGACGCCATGAACGACGACCTCGCCACACCGCAGGTAATCAGCCACCTGTTCGAGGCGTGCAGCGTGATAAACAAACTCGTGGACCACAAGGCCACGATATGCGCCGACTGCCTGAAGGAGCTCACCGAGACGATGAACCTCTTCACCTTCGACCTGCTCGGACTGCGCGACGACCGCAGCGGCTCATCCAGCGAGCGCGAGGAAGCCTACGGCAAGGTGGTTGACATGGTGCTCGACCTGCGTGCCAAGGCAAAGGCCGCGAAAGACTGGGCTACGAGCGACCGCATACGCGACGAGCTGGCCGCTGCCGGATTCGAGGTGAAGGACACCAAGGACGGTGCCACATGGACACTCAACAAGTAAATGACGACAGTGCCGGCCGTAACAGTCGGCACAAACATAAGACAAACATAATAAAAAAACAACTATGATAAGACTCAACTGCTTTGTGAAACTGAATGACGCCGCACACCGCGACGAGGTAATGGAACACGCAAAGGCTCTCGTAGCCGCAACGCTTGCCAACGACAAGGGCTGCGTGGCTTACGACTTCTTCGCAAGCGCTACACACGACGACGTGTTCATGTTCTGCGAGACATGGGCCGACGAGGAGACACTCGCCATACACTCAAACGCCGCACACTTCAAGGAGCACGTCAGCGCAATAGAGAAGTATGCAGCAATGAAGCTCGAAAAGATGGAACTGTAAAACCGTGTGGCGGCACGTTCCGCCACCATCATGGAAAGATAAAGCCCGGCCTGCAGCGTGTCATGATGCTGCGGGCCGGACTTTCTATTGTATGACGTGTTGTCGTCGCGCCGTATTATTCGAAATAATACAGGAATGTGGCGATTCCGGTGAGCGCCTTCTTCGGGCAGTCCTTTATCTCTATGGCGAACTTTATCTGTGCCTTTGTCACGCCGCGCAGATTCTCTATCGAATGAAGATCTGCCGACAGACGGATGGCCTGGCCCGACTTCACTGCCTGACCGAACTTCATCTTGTCCATACCATAGTTGACCATCATCTTCAGATTCCTCACCTCTATTATCTGGTTCCACAGATAAGGAAGCATGGAAAGCGTGAGATAGCCGTGTGCTATTGTCGTGCCGAACTGGCTTTCGCGAGCCGCACGCTCAGTATCGACGTGTATCCACTGATGGTCGAGCGTAGCGTCGGCGAACATGTTTATGCGTTCCTGTGTCAGCTCCACATAGTCGGAGACACCCAAGTTCTTGCCCAGGTAAGCGGCAAACTCATCATAATTGCTTATTACTAATTTATCCATTGGATTTGTATATTTTGATTATATGTTTTTAATTACATTCTGTGTATGCCGCCTAAAGTGCCTTTACACACCGTCAGGGCTGTAGAAGAAGTCGCGCAGTGGGTTAGGATAGTCGAATATCTCCTCGTCCTTGAAGAAACGACGGAGCTCTATCTCCGCATTCTCGGGGCTGTCCGAAGCGTGCACTATGTTCTCCTGTCCGCTCATGGAATAGTCGCCTCTGATTGTGCCCGGAGCAGCCTTGCGTCCGTTTGTAGCACCCGTGATGTTGCGAACCACCTCCACAGCGTCCTTTCCTTCAACGCACATGGCAACTACCGGTGCCGCCATCATCGAGTTTTTCACCCACTGGAAGAACGGGCGGTCAGCCAGATGAGCATAATGTTCATTGAGAAGGTTTTCGTCGAGCTGCATCATCTTAAGGCCCATTATGCGGAGGCCTTTTCTCTCAAAACGGTGTATGATCTCACCGATGAGTCCCCTTTGCACTGTGCAGGGCTTGAGAAGAATCAATGTCTTTTCCATTTCGATTAAGTTTTTATTGGTTGTTTAAGTTTAAATTCGTTCCGCATGATTTTATGTCAGAACCGGTCTGACCATACATGTATTGCGAAAGGCAGGGATTGCGGCTGATATCCGGGACCTGGTTTCCTCCAATCTGACATTGCCGGGCCGCATCATATATTTATGTATTATAATGCAAATATAATAAAAAAACTTACAACCAAATAAATTTCCGCCCTATTTTATCACCTTTCAGCCCTCCACGACACGCTCTCCGCGGATGAGAGCCTCAGCCTCTGAGGCAGTGCGGTCGAACGGTCCGTTGTGCTCGAGCTTCAGTGTGCACATGGCGGCGGCAAAGCGTCCCGCCTCAGAATAGCCGGCACCGAGCGCACGGCAATACAGATAGCCGGCCGAATAGGTGTCGCCACAGCCCGTGGCATCCACTATCTCGCGCGGCGCATAGGCCGGAATCTCGTGGAAACGTCCCTCTGCATATATCAGCGAACCCTCGCTGCCAAGCGTCACCACCACTTCTTTCACGCCCCATCCGGCAAGCCGCAGGGCAGCCTCGTGAGCGTCGTTGAGCCCCGTGATGACCTGCATCTCGTGCTCGTTCACTTTTATTATGTCGGTCATGGCAAGTATATCGAGCTTGCCTTCCCAATCCACGGCGTGCACATCGTGGCCACGCACGTCGCGCAGATAGCCCTGTGCGTCGATGGATATGCGTCCGTGCTGCGAAAGATACTTCACCACCTCAGGCGAGAAATCGTCGGCCAGGAGCGAGCCCAGATGATATATGCCGGCATCCAGTCCGCTCACATCGTCGATGGTGAACGGGTCGGCTTTCTCCAGAACGCGCTGTGTGCGCTCGTTCTGATTCTCTCCATATTTGTTCTCGAAATAGACAGTGTGGCGGCTCGGCCTCACCTCCACATCGATGCCCGCCTCGCGCATCAGGCTGACGGCCTGCATATCTTCCTCGCCCAGCTTAGTGACGAGCTGGAACGACACCTTGTCCGGCAGACAGTTAAAGGCGTATGAAAAATAGAACGACGTGCCTCCCGACATGTAAACGGTCTTGCGCGGTGTGATGATTTTGTCTTTTGTGATGTGCCCTAAGCAGCAAATATCTTTCATTGTTGATTTGTTATTATTCAGCAGAGTTTATAAAATGTGTGCAAAATTACTTATTTTACAGCAAATAACAAAGAACATATAGCATAATGACGCTGTGAGACAGCATATTATATGTTTCCGGTGTCGCTTCGGGAACAATAATGAGGCAAAAGACGCGACAGCGCACAACACATAAAAATGCGCCGGGCGGGCGGTAAACCGGTGTGCGTCACAACCATCGTCTGCCATATAACGGAGCTGAACCCGCAGGATTTCTGACTGTAGGTCCGGATAAAAAACAAGTCGGGACACACGTCCTGAAACGCGCGTCCCGACTGAATATGCATGTAAGAACAACTATTTCACCATAACCTTACGCACCGAACCGTCGCTCATGCGTACAATGTTGATGCCCTTCTCAGGCGATTCCAACCGGCGTCCGTCGAGCGAATAGCGTCCTGTCTCGCGCAGCTCACCCGCAACGGTTGCATTGTTTATGCCCGTAACGTCGAAACCTTCGATGGTGTTGAAGCGGTTCCAAACGTCAGCGTTGCGGTAAGCATTCTCACTGCCCTGCGGCACATACAGCGTTGCGTCCTGCAGGTCATCCGGGAATGCGTAATAATACAGCTCTATTGGAGTGCTGTTGAACACACGACATTCCTTCAGATTTCTTGACTCATAGAACGCACTGCCGGAGTATATATTCTGTAAAGTTGACGGCAGCGAAACCGTCTCGAGCTTTTCTCCGAAAGTCACTTCAGCCATATTCTCGTATGCCGAAGCCTTTGCAGCCGACTTGGCATAATCGTCGCGGGCCACACCTATCGACACGCAGCCTTCGGGTATCACGGCATTTACCAGAGCAGGCGGAGCAGCCAACACAGCGGTTTTCTGCTTGTTGTAGAGTATTCCGCCCTGCGAAGCTAACACCAGATTGTCTGGCGACACCTCAAAACTTGCTGTAACGTCGTTGAATCTGAAAGCATCCCATCTCTCGACAGATGCCGGAACATAGATAGTCGGTATAGGCAGATCTTCATAAATATCGGGCAGAAAAGTCAGTCCTTCACCGAGCTTGACATCGCTAAGCGATAAGCAATAGCCGAAGACGTTGTTTCCCATTTCCTTCAATGATGCAGGAATGTTGACCGACTTGAGTTTAGTACAACCATAGAAAGCCATACTCTCCATCTTTTCAAGTCCTTCGGGCAGTGTCACCTTCTCGAGTGAAAAGCCTCCTACAATCTGATTACCGACTGAGAACGGAGCAAAAGCTTCCTTGCCTATGGATTTTGTACCCTCCTTTATTACTATCTCCTTGGGAGTACCGGCAATACCTATCGCCGTTGTTCCGGCATAGATGACACCCGGCTCGTGGTTGAGAAGCCACGGAGTGTCAAAGAAGGCTGTGCTCTCGGCAGAAGCATTGCCGGTGAAAATCACCTCTGAGAGATTCTTGCAGTGTGCGAACGACGCATAAGAGAGAAAGCATCCGTCAGGTATTGTCACCGATGTTATTGCCGTGCCATAAAAAGCCGACGGAGAGACATCAACCGTACCCTCAGGCAGTACAACCTTGCCGGTGATGGCAGGAGGAACACATTCTACACTCCATCCGCTTTTGCCGAAGAACGTATCATAATCAGGGAGCATGCGCATCAACACTCCGGCGGCAGCCATATACGTTTCGTTCGGCGTAGGCATGGTGATGGACGCGAGCTTCTTCATGCCAAACAAGAACGGTGTATTCTGGTGAGGCTCGAATGCCTCATCATCCACCGGTACTTCAACAGCCTTGATATACGAAAGATCTGACCGGAGAGCAATCTCGGTCATTCCTCCCGCCACGTCAACGAGAGTGCTTCCACCCATATTTTCGTTTGCCGTATAGATGGCGTTTCCGTCTGAATAGAAGATGTTATTATTTCCCGATACCGAAAGGGATACCATATTTTCGTGGTTCACGAAGAACATATCAGGAATGTAAACCACGTCATCCGGCACAACATACTCTGTCATGCTGTCAGGCATGAAATTTATTCCACGGCCTTCCACTGTTTCATTATTGACATATACCTCCATGTTTACGTAAATAACATTGTTCGATGAAGAATATAAACCACCTTCTCCTACGCTCACATTGTCGAGAGAAGGACAGTTCTCAATGCCAAGAGATGTCATGGATGAAGGGAAAGAAGCTGTAGTGAGAGAAGGCATATTGTCCAAAGATATACCCGCAATTCCCTTTCCAAAGACTATCTCCTCCACATTAGGCATATCCGAAAGGTCGATGGACGAACCTCCCCATCTGTCTTTCGCTCCGTCAGCCAGAGTCACCTTTCCACGTACACTACGAGGCAAGCATATCATGTTGATAGTGCTCTTCTCATAAAGCGCACCGTCCTGAGCAAAGAAAGCAGTGTTGCCTTCATCAACCGTGATGCTCTCCAACAGGTCGCAATGTTCAAAAGCATTCGACTGATAAAGAATCTCGGTTATCGTAGCCGGAAAGGAAACTGTCTTGAGTTTCGTTTTGTAACTCACGGCGTCGCAGTCCACTTTTGTGACAGTATAGACTGTGCCTTCATAACTCGTCTCACTCGGGAGAACTAAATTTTCCACATCACCCGGGGTTGCCAGCAATGTTACGGTATGCTTTTCGGCATCGTTCACTTCATAGCGGAATCCGTCTATGTAAAAATTCTGACCGCTGACTGCCATTGACCACATCGAGATGCAGACAATTGATAATAAATAAGTAAATTTTCTCATAAAACTAAACTTGTTTTTAATTCATCTCATGAAAGGTTTTTATATTCTCAAAAATTCAATCTCCATAGATTTTAAAATAATCACAAAGATAGTTAATATCTATAAACGAGACGTCAATAAAACGTAAAACAATGTTAAATAAGAAAATTTTTCTTTCATAGCATAACGGTGAAACAGAATACATCATCATTTATTTAGAATAAAATCCGTAAGTTTGCAATGTCGTTAAGACACCTCTTATAATTATGAACAAGATAAACTATCAGCTCAGACTTGACGAGATAATAAAGCGCCACACGGCAGCCGGGGAAACGCCTACGCTGCTCCTGCACAGTTGTTGCGCGCCGTGCAGCAGCTATACCATAGAGTATCTGTCGCAGTATTTCCGCATCACATTGCTCTATTACAATCCGAATATATCGCCCGAATCGGAGTATGACCACCGCATAGAGGAGCAACAGAGGTTCATCAGCGAACTGAAGACGGTGAACCCCGTGAGCTTCGTGGCCGGCGAGTACGACCCGCAGACGTTCTACAACGCCGTGCGCGGACTGGAGAACGAGCCGGAGGGCGGAGCAAGATGTATGGTGTGCTACCGCATGCGGCTCGAACGCGCGGCGCAGATGGCTGCCGAGCTCGGACTCGACTACTTCACCACAACGCTCACAATAAGCCCGCTGAAGCGTGCGGACAAGATAAACGAGATAGGCGAAGAGATAGCCGCTCAGACCGGAGTGAAGTTTCTGCCGTCCGACTTCAAGAAGCGTGGCGGATATCTGCGCTCCATAGAGCTGTCGCGCGAATACGGACTCTATCGTCAGAACTATTGCGGCTGCGTGTTCTCAAAACGTCAGTCGGAAGAACGCAACAACAAGTAAGCATGGACAACTCATCACCCATACTGGCACTCACACGCCAACGCATGCTGCTGCAGATGGAATATGCCTGCGAGAAGGAGAACTTCCGCAAGCAGACCGAAGCCTTCGGCATAAAACGGAAGGTGAAGCGCGGCGACGCGTGGTATCCCGTAAAGACGGGACGCACATACTATAACTCACTCAACCAGGAGGTGCTCGAGATAATAAGACAGGACGAGAGCGACATAGAACACAACTTCGAGTATGGCCGGCCGGTGTGCTTCTTCACAATAAACGAGCACACCAAAGGCGACGAGAAGCACATACGCTACTTCCCGTTCACTGCCACGGTGAGCTTCGCCGAGGCCGACAGGATGGTCGTGGTGATGCCGGAGAGCAGCCGGATACTCGAACTGCAGCGCAGCGAGACGCCCATAGGCATACAGCTTTCGTTCGACGAGACGTCGTACAGACTCATGTTCGAGGCGCTCGACCGCGTAATCAACGCCCGCTCGGGACGCCTGGCCTATCTGCGCGACTTGTTCTACTCGGGCATGAAGGCGGGACGATTCACGTTCGGTCCGACGCGCTTCCCGTGGCTGAACCCGTCGCAGGAGCACGCCGTAAACGAGATGATGGTGGCTAAGGACGTGATGGTGGTGCACGGGCCTCCGGGCACCGGCAAGACAACAACGCTCGTCGAGGGAATCTATGAGACGCTGCGGCGCGAGAATCAGGTGCTGGTATGCGCACAGAGCAACATGGCAGTGGACTGGATTTCTGAGAAGCTTGTAGATCGCGGACTGAACGTGCTGCGCATAGGCAACCCGACACGCGTGAACGACAAGATGCTCTCATTCACCTACGAACGGCGCTTCGAGGCTCATCCCGACTATCCGCAGCTGTGGAGCATACGTAAGGCAATACGCCAGCTGCGCAAACAACGCCGGCGCGGCGACGACTTCCACCAGAAGCTGGAGAGGCTGCGCAGCCGTGCCGTGGAGCTGGAACTGCGCATAAACAACGACCTGTTCAGCGATGCGCGCGTCATAGCATCGACCCTCACGGGCTCGGCAAACCGTCTGCTTGAAGGCATGAAGTTCGGCACTCTCTTCATAGACGAGGCGGCACAGGCACTCGAGGCTGCGTGCTGGATAGCCATAAGGCGCGCCACACGTGTGGTGTTTGCAGGCGACCACTGCCAGCTTCCGCCTACCATAAAGAGCATGGCGGCACTAAAAGCCGGACTGGGTACCACGCTCATGGAGCGCATCGTGGAGCGCAAGCCTGAGGTGGTGACGCTGCTCACGGTGCAGTATCGCATGAACGAGGAGATAATGCGTTTCCCCAACGAGTGGTTCTATCACGGACAGATAACCACCGCGCCACAGATAAAATACCGCGGAATACTCGACCTCGACTGCCCAATGACGTGGATAGACACGTCCGAACTCGAAGGCAAGGAGGAGTTTGTGGGCGAGAACTTCGGCCGCATCAACCGACAGGAAGCCGAGCTCACCGTCGCCACTCTCATATCCTACTTCAGCAAGATAGGCAAACAGAGGTTGCTCGACGAGAGCATCGACGTAGGCGTAATATCGCCCTACCGCGCACAGGTGCAGTATCTGCGGCGGCTGATAAAGAAAAACGAGTTCTTCAAACCCTACCGTCACCTCATCTCCGTGAACACCGTTGACGGATTCCAGGGACAGGAACGCGACGTGATAATAATCTCGCTGGTGCGTGCCAACGACGAGGGTCAGATAGGATTCCTGCGCGACCTGCGACGGATGAACGTGGCGATAACCCGCGCAAGGATGAAACTCATCATCCTGGGCGACACCGCCACACTGACAAGACATCCTTTCTACAAGAAACTATACGAACACATAATGAAGGCTAACCGCCCATACGGCGACACGACAGCCTCAACAGACGACAGCGGAAGCGGCGAGACCGCCATCGGCGACGCCACGGAAACAAACACTCAAACACCCGAATTATAATAAAACAGACAGGACATTATGCTTCAACGTGACTATATACTGCGACTCATACGCGAGTTCATGGCAGCTCTCGAACGCATGCTCGAGAAAAAGGAAGTGGCCGACCGGCGCGAGGAGATAAAACAACTCTACGAACAATATGTAGGTCCTTACGCACTCTACCACAACGCGACAACCGACGAAGTGCTGCTCGCACTGGCAGGAATGGACGAGGAACAGCGTCTGCCGCGCATGGAGATTCTTGCCGAACTGTTCTATGCCGAGGCCGACACCGTGTCGAATCCTGAGCGCGACTTCCTTCTGGAGAAGGCTTTCGCGCTGTTCAGCATTATCGAACGAGAGGGGAAAACCTACTCGCTGAAGCGCAGATGGAAGATGCAGGACATACAGGAGAGAATATCAAACGGACAAACCGGCAAGACCAAAGCAAATGAAAATATTCTTCAATCATAAGGAAGAGCTGTGGAACTCGTGGTCGCACGCGGCAGGAATCATACTGGGCGTGGTGGCAGGAGCGGTGTTCATAGCCTGGTGTCTGCACACCGGCAACATCTGGGCAACCACCGGCATCATTCTCTATCTGTTCGGAATGTTGTGCTCATACGTGGCTTCCACCGTATATCATTCGCTCAGCGCCTGGTCGAAATGGAAGGAACGGCTGCGCCGCTGGGACCACGCCGCGATCTACTGGCACATCGCCGGCTCCTACTCGCCCATCACTCTGATAGCCCTGCGTGAGTGTGGTGCATGGGGATGGGCACTGTTCGTGTTCATCTGGACGGCTGCCATAGCCGGCACAATCATGAGTTTCCTGCGGCTGAAAGACCACAGCCACGTGGAGACAATATGCTTCGTGGCAATGGGTCTGAGCGTGCTCGTAGCGTTCAAACCGCTTATCGACAGCGTGAGCGACGTGTCCATGGCGTGGCTCATAGCCGAGGGCGTGAGCTACATCACCGGTGCAGTGTTCTACAGTCTGAACAAACGCAGGTTCATGCACACGGTGTTCCACTTCTTCGTTCTGCTCGGATCGGTGTGCCATATATTCGCCGTGTGGCACATACTCATGACCTATCTTTAAACAGAATCATCCTGACTGCTTATCTATTCACAACCTATAATGTAATAAAAACACTAAAACAATCTTCTCAGACATGACAAAGACAAGGACAATATTGCTCATGCTGATGCTTGCCATCGTGGCAGGCACGGCACATGCACGCGGCAAAGGCAAGACGCCGGACGACAAACAGCCGAGAATAATAAACATAATCAACTTCATACGTCAGACCGACTACCGCGTGGAAGACGCCGACCGCAAGCTATACGAGACGGTGTGCCGGCAGGTGGAGCTGGTAAACCGTTACGATCTTCCGGCAACATTCCTGCTCGAATACGACGCGCTCATCAATCCGCTGTACCAGAATCTGCTGAAGACAAAGCTGAAAGAAGGTTCGGAGATAGGCGCATGGTGGGAGCTGACACAACCGCAGATTGAGGCGGCGGGACTGAAATGGCGCGGCGAATATTCGTGGGTGTCGCACGCAAACATAGCTTTCAGCACAGGATACACCAAGGAAGAGCGCGAGCGTCTGGTGGATGTCTATATGCAGAAGTTCAAGGAGATATTCGGATATTACCCCAAATCGGTGGGCTCGTGGTTCATCGACGCTCACACACTGGCATATATGCACGACAAATATGGCATAGAAGCGTCGTGCAACTGCAAGGACCAGATAGGCACAGACGGCTACACTCTGTGGGGCGGATACTGGAATCAGGCCTACTATCCCAGCCGACTCAACGCATACATGCCTGCCCAGACGGCCGAAGGACAGATACCGGTGCCCATCTTCAGAATGTTGGGCAGCGACCCGATATATCAGTATGACGACGGACTGGGCAACGAACGGCAGGGCGTAATATCGCTCGAGCCGGTCTATCCGCACGCCGGAATGAACCGCAAATGGGTGGATTATTTCTTCAGTGCGCTCACCGACGGCCCGTGTCTTGCCTTCGGATATGCACAGGCAGGACAGGAAAACTCGTTCACTTGGGACAATATGCGCAAGGGACTCGAGATGCAGATGCCGCTCATCGACTCGCTCCGACGTGCCGGACGACTGCGTGTGGAGACGCTCGGCGAGTCGGGACGATGGTTCAGAAAGAACTTCAAGCTCACTCCTGCCACGGCTGTCACCACGGTGAGCGACGTGCGTGGCGAAGGCAACAAGACCGTATGGTACGACAGCCGCAACTATCGCGCCAACCTGTTATGGGAGAAGGGACGGTTCAGATTCCGCGACATACACTTGTTTGACGAGCGTTTCAAGTCGGAATATCTCGACAAACCGGGCACGGGCAACCAGTTTCTGTTCTACACGCTGCCCGTTATCGACGGCTTCATGTGGAGCAAGGGCGACGACCGCGCGGGACTTATGATTGTGAAAGTGAATGATGACGGAAGCACGGAGGAGCTCCGTCTCGATAATCCTACGGTGAAGGAGCGCGGCAAAAGTGTGCTCGAAGTGAGCGGCACCGACCAATACGGCCACACATTCAGCATCGTCCTGCGCGACGACCGAATAGAAGTGAGCTCGCCCGACACCGGCAACGACGACGCTTGGGCACTGCAACTGCACTCCGCTCCCGATGCTCCGCTGCCCTTCACAACAATCGGCGACAATTCTGTCGAAGCCGTATTCCGCGGTTATTCCTACTCCATCGGCTGCCCGAAGGGCTGTTTCAAGGAAGTGAACGAGAACGGGAACCGCACCATCCGCATCTGTCCGGACAAAGGAAAGATAGCGATTGACTGTGCCCGATGAACCTGACAGAATGTCAATAATTGAGCCGCGAGCACTCAAAAACACGCCCTTAGACGATGAATAGCAACGCATACGACAGGGTTGTGTAAACAATTCGGAAAGTTTTCTTTGCAGTATCTGCAAGTTGAACTATCTTTGCATAAGATATAGCGGCACTCGGGAAATTAAGAGTAAACTCTCTTTCCACTCGTTGGCAATATCTTTGCAAAAGATATAGCGGCACTCGGGTGACTTAGGATAAACTCTTTCCGATTATCTGCAATATCTTCATACGTGAAATAACAACAATATATAATGGACTGGATAAACGCACTTCTCGGCACAAACACGGCCGCACAGACCATCATTGTGCTGTCGATAATAACCGCAGCGGGACTTGCTCTTGGCAAACTTCACATACGCGGTATCTCGCTCGGAATTGCATTCGTATTCTTCGTAGGCATCATCGCCGGACAATTAGGATTCAAAGCAGACCTGCACATGGTGGGATTCGCCGAGACATTCGGACTGCTGCTCTTCGTATATACCCTCGGTCTGCACGTCGGACCGAGCTTTGTGGGCATGATGCGCAATGAAGGCGTGGCACTCAACATGTGGGGACTCGCCGTGATTATCGTCGGCACCATACTGGCAATACTTCTGTGTCCGCTGACCGGCATCAGCATGCCGAACATGACCGGAATACTCTGCGGCGCGACAACCAATACTCCTGCCCTTGCCGCGGCACAGCAGGCACTCAACAGCGCAGGTCTGCCAAGCAGCGGAGCGGCACTGGGATGCGCCGTGACCTATCCGCTCGGAGTTGTCGGAGTGATTCTGGCAATGATATTCATACGCCGTTTCTTCGTAAAGCCTTCCGACCTTGAGCCACGCAACAAGAACACTGAGGACAACACATACATAGCGCAATACATCGTTGTGAACCCGGCACTAAACAACAAAACCATCTCCGAAATATCGCAGATGACCCACCGCCATTTCATCATCTCGCGCATCTGGCGCGACGGAAAGGTGATAGTGCCGCTGGCTGAGACAAAGATGCAGCTGAACGACAGCGTGCTCGTGGTGACCAATATAGACGAATCGGAAGCCATGGACATCCTGTTCGGAAAAAAGGTGGAGAAAGACTGGAACCGCGATAAGGACCGCATCGACTGGAACGCGATAGACAGCAACGTGGAGAGTCGCGTCATACTGCTCACACGCACCAGCCTCAACGGCAAGACACTCGGTGCCCTGCACATGCGCACAGCCTACGGAGTTAACGTCAGCCGAATAATGCGCGGCGACATCAAACTGCTTGCCAGCGACGACCTGCGACTGCAATACGGCGACCATCTGACCGTTGTCGGCGCACCGAGCGACATAGAACATGCCGAACAGTTCCTCGGCAACGCCGTCCAAGTGCTCAACGAGCCGAACCTCGGAGCCATATTCCTCGGCATGATACTTGGCCTTGCCATAGGCATGATTCCTATCCATCTGCCTGGAATGAGCGCACCTGTGCACCTCGGCATCGCCGGCGGAGGCATCATAATGGGAATACTCGTGGGAGCACTCGGCCCGCGCGCCCACTTCATCAGCTACACCACGCGCTCCGCATCGCTCATGCTCCGCAAGCTCGGACTGTCACTCTATCTGGCGTGTCTCGGTCTGGAGGCGGGCAGCGACTTCTTCAGCACGGTGGTGCGCCCCGAAGGTCTGATGTGGGTTGCCACAGGATTCATCATCACTGTCGTGCCTCTCATCATCGTGGGTCTGCTTGCCCTGCACACACGCAAGTTCGACTTCGGCACCATCTGCGGCATTCTCTGCGGCTCGATGGCCAACCCCATGGCGCTGAGCTACGCCAACGACACACTCAAAGGCGACACCGCCGCCGTGAGCTACACGTCGGTTTATCCGCTCGGGATGTTCGTCCGGGTGATAATAGCACAGATAATCATCATGTTCTCCGTCTGAACACTTATCACGAATACATGCTCACCTATACATAACAACCCCGACGTCGCTTCGCGCTGACGCCGGGGTTGTTTCTTATTATGCCGCGGCCTGTGCCATGACAGGCCGCCTTCAGCACAGTTTTACTTGTTCATGATGCCGCGTATCTCCTCGACAATCTGCTCGTCGGTGAGCTTGTTGTCGCGCATCAGCTGCCGGACATCGTAGCGGTCGTAAAGCGCTTTCTTCACGCCGAAGTTCATTGTCTTCATGTCCGAAGGACCGTAGAAGCGGCTTATGCGCTCACCGAAACCACCGTCCACACAGCCATCCTCCAGCGTGACAACCAGCTGATGGTCTGCCTTCAGGCTCTCAAGCAGCTCCTCGTCGGTGCCGCTGATGTAGCGCGGATTTATCACCGTAGCCTCTATGCCGTATTCCTTCAGCGCGTCGGCCACACGTTCTGCCTTGGCGAAGAAGTTGCCCAGACCTATCAGAGCCACGTCTTTGCCGCGGCGAACCACCTTGTAGCGGTTGAGCTCTGAATAGTCGGTGTCGCACGGTTCGGCACTGTGATGCACCTCTCCTTCCGGCACACGCAGTGCGACAGAATATTTGTCCTGCTCTATTGCCCACTTCTCCATGGCTATCATCTCCTCCACCGATGCCGGAGCGAGATATACAAGGTTTGGAATATGGCTCAACATCGGGATGTCGAAGAAGCAGATGTGAGTGAAATCATTCATTCCGAAGACCGACGCCCCCACCACGTTTATCACGGCCGGATTGCCGTTCACGCAGAGGTCCTGCGCCATCTGGTCGTAAGTACGCTGCAGGAAAGTGGCGTAAGTGCTGAACACCGGATGCGCACCGCGGCGCGCCATGCCCGACGCCATTGCCACTGCCTCTTCCTCGGCAATGCCCACATCCACATGCTGTGCGCCCGCCTCACGGCGCTGTTCGGGTCCGAAGCCCAGCGATGCCGGCACAGCTGCCGATATGCACACCAGCTTCTCGTCGCGCTTCATTTCCTCTCTGAGCCAGTTGCCCAGAATCTGTGCCGAGCTCTCCTTAGCCTCGACAGGCTTCAGCTCGCCCGTCTCCACGTCGAACGGCATGTTCCAGTGCCACTTCTCCTTGTTCTCCACGGCCGGATCCCATCCGTGTCCCTTCTCCGTGTGTATATGAACCACCGTCGGATGCGGCGTATCCTTCACCGATGCGAACGCCTCGATGAGCGTCTCGATGTTGTTGCCCTGCTCCACATACTTGTAGTCGAAGCCCATAGCCTTGAATATGTTCAGCTCAGCCTCGCCGTTTGTCTCGCGCAGCAGTTTAAGGTTGCGGTACAATCCGCCGTGGTTCTCGGCTATGGACATCTCGTTGTCGTTCACCACTATTATTATATTGGTGTCCAGCTCGGCAGCCATGTCCAGGCCTTCGAAAGCCTCACCTCCGCTCAGCGAGCCGTCGCCGATGACAGCTACCACGTTCTCCTTGCCTCCGAGAATGTCGCGCGCCTTCTGCAAACCTGTAGCCAGAGCAACCGACGTAGATGTATGACCTATCTCGAAGCAGTCGTATTCGGGCGACTCCGCCGGACTGCTGTAGCCCGATACCTCGGCCATGCGCGTGCTGTCGATGAATCCGTAAGCACGTCCCGTAAGCATCTTGTGCGGATATATCTGGTGCGACACATCGAACACAATCTTGTCTTTCGGCATATTGAATACATAGTGCAGCGCAATCGTAGCCTCAACAAATCCGAGGTTAGGACCCACGTGTCCGCCTATCATACTGTCACGTTTGAGTATGCCTCCGCGTATCTCGGCGGCAAGAAGTCTCAGTTTTTCTGCCGGCAGGTTCTTGATGTCGGCCGGAGATTTTATATTTTCAATCAACATATTTATATAATAATGTACTGTTACGTTATTCTGAACAACTCTCTGTTTCAAGCTCGGTGCAGGGCGCTGCATGCACATCCCGCACCTTCACGATGCAAAGATACTACAAAATCATTTCTTCCCGAAATATTTGTATTTACCATTTTTACGGTAAATATTACCTTCATCAACGCCGGCCGTGCACTATACGCGCAGCCATACGGCAGTGCTGTGCCGTCGTCAAATGCCTCATAAAACAAAAAAGGTTGTATCTGACTCCAGATACAACCCCGCATAACTCTAACCTCACGGCCAAAAATTATCGCATGATGAAATTTCTTTTTTTATTTTATTACGTATTTCTTACCGTTCATGATGTATATGCCCTTCGGCAGATTCTTGAGCGATGTGCCGTCAGCCACCTTCTGGCCGTTGATGTTATATACACCCTCATGAGCATTGTCGCCCGGCAGTTCGGTAACGATGCCGTTGATGTCGGTCGTTCCGCCTTCACCGTTAACCATGAGCTGTAAGGTCTTTCCGTCCTGGCTCAGGTCTGTAATATACCAGCATGTGCCGAGCAGGCCACCCCACGCACCTGTCAAATGATACATCTTACCATCGGACATAACGTATGAACCTTCGGGCACAGGTGTAGCACCTTGTGCTGCTCCCGGACGCTGATAGAAGTATGTGTAACTCAATTTTCCGGTTGCTGTCGTTACTTCTACTGTATTATTACCAGGAGTGGCCATACCCTCTGGACAGCTTACACCCGTAATGGTGTAGATATTTCCGTATGGGAAAGTCACTTCCTGTGAAGGTACATCAGGGTCGTTTTCTTTTTTCACAGTGAATGTGTGTGAGGTATTTTCCGCAACCACAGGACCTTTTGTAACCCAGATAAGATAACATCCGCCACGCACTATTGCTGGTGTATCATAATTGTCGAAGAGATCAACAGTTGAGAAAAGTATCTGATCCTTGTTCTGTGGGTTAACACCCTCGAGCTTGCAGAGCTTGGCGTCATCACCGAATGTCTCCATTATCTGAGAACCTGTTACATCACAAGGCAATGTTATGGCATTCCATGCTTTCAACACGAACTTGCGGCTAAGGTGGAACGGATATGGCTGTTGGAATGTGTACCGATCAACTTCACTTACCGTACGGTTGTAAGCGTCAAGACCTATTTCGTTCTGTCCGATATAATACAGACCGAAGTTATCTACATATACACGACCTTCCTTACCTTTCTTGTTCACACCCAGCCTCAGAGTACCGTCTGTTCCAACATTAACATATACTCTTACTCTATGATTAGACTCGTCCGGTTCGTATGCATTTCCCTTCGCAAGGAAATAGGCTGCTGCGACGTTGCGGCGGAAATACTGATTATTTGTACCTACTATATGTTGCGAAGGGAAATCATCAGTCCAATAATCATAATCAAGAGCCTCCTTAAAGTCACTTACATAACCATCAAAAGTAGTTTGATCTTCATCGTTGAGCACCGGTATCAACGTTTCTGCTCCGTTAGCGAACAGATATGCATTTGAAGCACCTGTTGTATTATCATTATTGTATGCACCGTTCTTATATGTTGCATAGTCATTCTTGTCGAAGAAAGCCTGTGCCGCCACCATATAAAGTCCAGGTTTCAGACCTGTGATTTCCTGAAAGAACTCTACGGGAGACTCTTCACTCGCATTAACAGCTCCTATCTCAAGACATCCGAAAGCACCGTAAGCCCTCGCATAGTCATCACTATTTTGAAAACCTTCATCACCTTGTTGGATAGCTCCAAGATGCGGATCAATGGTTGTGCAATAGTCGTCATTGCTATAATTCAGACCTGTCACCTTCCAGAATAGGTTATTCTCATCACTTACATTTCTGAGGAAGCGTGAGTTTCCTATAAGTCCGGTAATGTTGTAACGGCCCTGCTGTGCGACATCTGCCAATATTGCATTATAATCGTCACGCTTTATCAGACACCATTCATCCGGTCTTAAACGTGAATCTACTACATGAACATAGCCAACGCCATCGCCACCATCATAATGAGTATACCAATAAGTTCTATTTCCATCACCCCTATAGGATAACTGATATATGTTATTGGCTACTTGGGTGAAACGTATATCAGATTTACCATCACCTGTGCCTCTGTCTATATATGTCTTAAATGCATTCCTGGCATCTCCGAGGTTCCAGGTATCCACACCAAGATATCCACCTTCATGAGATGGATTATAAATAGCAGACACAAGACTATATACTCCATCAGTTATTTTAGTAACCTTAAAGCGTATTCCTCTATCGCTCAATACAGCCTGCGCTCCGAATTCTCCACCACCATGCACGAATTTCTTGTTGGTAACATTATACAGATAGACATATTCACCTGTACCGGCAACGGTTGCAGGATCGACAGCCACCTTCAGCAGCATGTCGTCAATGTTCTGGGCGAAGCCACTCTGTGTGCCACCCAATATCAGGAACAATATCCCGATAAACAATTTAGTAAAATGCTTCATGTTATTTACTTTCAATTTATACACCGTTATTTGTTACACATTAATCCCATACGGAATAAGAGTTCTGCTCATACTTATTTCCGTGTAGCTTTTCCAAGTCAGTTCCGTCATCGTCCGGCATACCTTCATCAATATCAACGCCCGCATCTGCTGGATTACCGGTGGTATTGTACGATGAAAAACTCGCCAACACCGGCTCCGCCTCCATACCAATAACCGTAACCAGAGGCTTCACATACTTTTTTTTCTTCATGTCCTTATTAGTTTATAGTTTCTGTTATTAATGTTCATTATTCCATTTCGTCTACGACCAGAGTTCCTGTACGACATTGCGTACAGGCAAGAAGTACTCAATTATTAAGAATTGATAGCGACATAACATATATTTTTGCCTAAAGATTGACGTTGATTAGAGCGGCAAATTCTTTTTATTTATTTATTTCAAAACTTTCTTTGATATTTTCAATAATATCATATTCTTCACTTACAATACTACTCGCATCATTGGTTGCATGATTGATATTTTCAAAATATCCGAGCAGACCGTTAATCGTTGTAACGCTTTCTGCCGCTGCATTCGTACCGGTTGTAATTTCTTCATCTACCTGCTTTGTCATATCGGTAAGCCATTTTAATATATCCTGGATATTACCTGCTGATTTTGCACTTTCTTCTGATAAGGCACGGATTTCATCTACAACCACGGCAAATCCTTTTCCGTGTTCGCCTGCTCTTGCTGCTTCAATTGAAGCATTGAGTGATAACAGATTGGTCTGTGATGCAATGGAATTAATTTCCCCGAGAATATCTGTAATATGTTTCATTTCGGTCAGCAGTGCACCGGTCGTCTTGTGCGCAGCGCCAACTGTATTTTCAACAGACATTATAGTGCTTTTCGCCTCTTCAACTGCTGCATTTCCCTTATTAACAGCGTCTTTCACATTATCAAATCCCTGCTCCAGCTGTCCGGCAAGTTCATTGTTTCTATGAACTTCTTCTGTTGCCGCATTGACCTTATCCATCACCGTTACCGTTGACTTCACAGATTCTTCTACAATCTGAGCCATCTGTGCAGCTGCCGAGTTGACATTGGCACTGCCGTCTGCCAGTGTATATACTGCATCTTTTCCTTTTTTTACCGTTGCAGTAAGATTCTTTGAAATATCATTTGCAACTTTTGTAAATTTTTCATACCTAAGCTCCATTCCGCAGACATTTTTAACACCGGAAATACCGTAGACTGTTTCCAGCCAGTCCTGCGGCAAAAACAGAATTCGAAATGCCTGCAGCACGAATTCCACCGTGTGAACAAATTTAACACATAAAACTCTTAATAAACGCAAAAAACAGACATATGCAATGCTGCAAATACGTTATTTCCTATAAATTCAAGTATTATTTACCACTTCCGACCATAAATTCTGCCTGAGCGGAATGGTTCCTGTCAATGTCAGGCTTCTTGTATCCGGCTGGCTTCCGCCAATATAAACGGTATAGCCCTCATCGGTAAAATAAATCCGCCCATTTTCATCGTAGAGTCCAAAAGCCTCTTCTGATAACCAGACCGTTACCTGCTTTTCTTCCCCCGCCTTTAAAAAGACTTTGCCAAAGCCCTTTAACTGCGGATTCGGACTGTCTTCACACAAAGCCTTTACATAGACCTGAACAGTTTCGGCACAGTCAAAGTTTCCGGTATTGCACACACGCACCGAAACCGGAAGCTGTATTTTTTCTCCGGCTTTCATTTTCTGAAACGTCTGCCTGCCTGCGCCACATTCCATATTATCATACGAAAATGAAGTATAAGTAAGTCCGTAGCCAAACGGATACAATGCTTCCTGCTTCATATAGCGGTAAGTTCTGTTTTTCATGGAATAATCCGTAAATTCCGGCAGTTCTTGCGTACTTTTATAAAATGTAACCGGCAGATGTCCCTGTGGACTGACTTCCCCGAATAAAATTCTTGCCGCCGCACGTCCGCCCTGTGCACCCGGATACCAGCACTGCATGACCGCCGCGGCACGCTCCTGTGCCGTGTTGACCGCCAGCGCGCTGCCCGATAACAGTAGGACAACGACAGGTTTTCCACTGTCTAATGCCGCTTCAAGAATCTGATTCTGCTCTCCCGGAAGCTTTAAGTCCGGCTTATCGCCGCTTGCAAAATCATTGCCCGCATCGCCTTGTTCACCTTCAATACCTGCGTCCAGTCCCAGACACAGAATGACAACATCGCTCATTTCTGCCATTTCACGCACCTCGGCAATGCGGTTCTTCTTCCAGTTTTCTTTATACAAATCACAGCCCTCGGACACCAGCACCCGGACCGAATCCCCAACATAATCCTGTATGCCCTCGGAAATTGTAATGTAACGCGATGCCGTCCCTTCATAATTACCGACAAGCGCTCTCCTGCTGTCTGCATTCGGTCCAATCACTGCGATTGTCCGGAGTTTTTCCCGATTCAGCGGCAGAATCCCGTTATTTTTTAATAGAACAAATGTTTTCTCTGACACACTTTCGTTGAATTCACGCATTTCTACGGAATCTACAACAGAATACGGAATTTTGTCGTAAGGATTGTCCGGCAGCTCCTTATCCTGTTCCATGCCCAGCTTCAGCCGGGTGGTATACAGATTCGTCACCGCCGCCCGCAGTCTGCTCTCCGAAACCATACCGCGCGAAACCGCTTCCGAAAGGTGCAGATACATATGTCCGCAGTTTAAATCACAGCCGTTATTCATCGCCAGAGCCGCCGATTCCACGGCATCTTTTGTTACCATGTGATGCTGGTAAAAATCGCGCAGTGCGAAACAGTCCGACACAACATGTCCTTTAAAATGCCACTCATTCCGCAAAATGTCTGTAAGCAGGGTCTTACTGCCACAGCACGGCTCGCCGTTTACGCGGTTATACGCGCCCATGACTGCTTCGGGCTTTGCCTCTTTAATACAGGCATGAAATGCTGAAAGATACGTTTCATACAAATCTTTTTTTGTAACCTCGGCATTGAAGCTGTGGCGCAGTCCCTCCGGACCGGAATGTACCGCAAAATGTTTGACACACGCCGCCGACTTTAAGTAATGTGCATCATGTCCCTGTAAGCCCTTTATGTAGCGGATTCCAAGCCGCGCTGTCAGATACGGGTCTTCGCCGTAAGTTTCATGACCGCGTCCCCACCTTGGGTCCCGGAAAATATTGATATTGGGCGCCCAGAAGGTCAATCCCTTGTAGCGCCCGACATCTCCGTATTTTTGCTGCATATTAAATTTGGCACGTCCTTCCGTAGACACGGCATCGGCAACCTGCTCCATTAAATCTTCATCAAATGCTGCCGCAAGCCCGATTGCCTGCGGAAAAACCGTTGCCGTACCGGCTCTTGCCACGCCGTGCAGTCCTTCATTCCACCAGTCATATCCTTTAATATTCAGCCGTTCAATCGGTGGCGCACTGTTTAACGTCTGGTCTGCCAGTTCCTCAATTGTCATCTGCGAAACCAGTTCTTCCGCCTTCTTACGGTACAAATCGCACAGTTCTTCATTTTCTGTTAATTCCGTCTGATGATTTTTCATTATAATACCTTCTTTGCTTTTCTTTCATCATAACGGAATTGCCATAGAATCTCAACGTAAATTTTGCGCTGCATTTTTGCATAAGCAAATATCTTTTATAAAAGCTTATCTTTTTACTTTAAAAGCACCCATTCCCGGATAAACTGCCGCACTGCCAAGCTGTTCTTCAATGCGTAAAAGCTGGTTGTACTTTGCAACGCGCTCTGAACGTGACGGCGCACCGGTCTTAATCTGGCAGGTATTTAATGCCACTGCCAGATCGGCAATCGTGGTATCCTCTGTCTCACCGGAACGATGGGATGCAATCGCTGTGTAACCGGCTTCGTGTGCCATTTTAATGGCTTCCAGAGTTTCAGATACAGAGCCAATCTGATTTAACTTGATCAGGATTGAATTGCCGCAGCCCAGTGAAATACCCTTTGACAGACGTTTGGTATTCGTTACAAATAAGTCATCCCCTACAAGCTGTACCTTGTCACCAAGTTCTGCCGTCAGTTTCTTCCAGCCTTCCCAGTCTTCTTCGTCTAACGCATCTTCGATAGATATAATCGGGAATTTTTCAACCAGCTTCTTCCAGTGTTCAATTAATTCCTCTGAGGTATAAACCGTTCCTGCCTTCGGAAGCTTGTATTTTCCCTTTTCTTTGGTCTTCCATTCGGAAGAAGCCGCATCCATGGCAATCATGAAATCTTTACCCGGTTCATAGCCTGCTTTTTTTACGGCTTCAAGAATCGTTTCGATAGCTTCTTCATCGGAAGCAAGTGCCGGTGCAAAGCCTCCTTCATCACCAACAGAAGTTGCCAGTCCTCTTTCCTTTAAAATAGATGCCAGCGCATGAAATACTTCCGAGCACCAGCGCAGTCCTTCTTTAAAAGACGGCGCGCCGACCGGCATTACCATAAATTCCTGTACATCCAGTCCTGATGATAAAGCATGGCAGCCGCCGTTTACAATATTCATCATCGGCACCGGAAGTCTGTTTCCGCTGACACCGCCTAAGAACCGATACAGTGGAATATCCAATGCTGTCGCAGCCGCTCTGCAGCATGCAATAGATACGGCAAGAATCGCATTTGCCCCCAGCTTGGACTTGTCCTTTGTTCCGTCTGCCTCAATCATTGCCTTATCAATGACATAAATATCAGAAGCGTCCAGTCCTCTTATCGCTTCGTTGATAATTGTATTGATATTTTCTACGGCTTTTTGTACACCTTTCCCCAAATATCTGCTCTTATCGCCGTCACGCAGCTCCAGTGCTTCAAATTCACCTGTCGAAGCACCGCTTGGCGCTGTTCCTCTTGCAACCGTTCCGTCTGCGAGATAAACTTCCGCTTCTACTGTCGGATTGCCTCTTGAATCCATAATTTCACGTCCAATAACCTTTTCAATCTCTAAATAATCCATACTGACCTCTTTCTGAGCGATTTTATCATGAAGCAGCGGCAACGATTCCGCATAAACGTTTTTTCATCTGCTATTCAGAAAATCTGCTTTCGCCCGGAAGCAGATTTCCGTGTAAAAAAATAACACCTGTTTTTCTTTGTTCTGCCTCCGTCTGCCACAGTCCGTCCTGCGGACTGCAACAGTTACGCTGTAAGTTCAGCAGTCTTACAGTTTCCTTTTATCCTGTATTATGGACAATCCTGTATATTTTATCCAAAATATTTAAAAGCTTTGCTCTTATAATAAAAGCACCGCAGAAAACATACTCCTACATTTTCTGCGGCACTTGTGCCTGCCGATATTTCTATCTGCATTTTTTACCTGTTCTTTTTACAAATATTTTTACAAACAACTGAGCAGCACTATAAGCCGGGTTATGTATCAGATGATTATCTATCTAGTCCTGCTGTTACCAGCAGGCTCAAGCAACCTACCTAAAGCACGACGGGCCGCCGTATCGCTTTTATTCGGTCTTGCTTCGGATGGGGTTTACATCTGCCGCTTCTGTTACCAGCCGCGCGGTAGTCCCTTACACTGCCTTTCCACCCTTACCAGCATATGCTGGCGGTTTATTTCTGTTGCACTAGCCTTGGAGTCACCTCCACCGGACGTTATCCG
>OLGE01001427.1_pt1 | contig 24502 bp, 19 predicted proteins | sample 1605151 | NCBI WGS metagenome assembly OLGE01 (sample SAMEA3888912, study PRJEB22519) | human gut metagenome | biome: human gut; feature: human-associated habitat; material: faeces | place: Denmark | collected 2010
GTCATGTGTACGTCCTGAGCGAGAAGGAAGGCGGCCGCTCCAAGCCGTTCGTGGCTGGCTACCGTCCGCAGTTCTACTTCCGCACCACCGACGTTACCGGCACCATCGAGCTGCCTGAGGGCGTCGAGATGTGCCGCCCCGGCGACAACGTCGATATGACCGTTACCCTGATCACCCCCGTCGCGTGCGAGGTTGGTCTGCGGTTCGCTATCCGTGAGGGTGGCCGTACCGTCGGTTCCGGCGTCGTCTCCGAGATTCTGGGCTAATTCCCTGATCCGCTGACACTCCGCTCTCCGCCTGCTTGCCGCGGCGCGGGGGGCGGACATCCCCTGCGGCAAATCCTGCCGCAGGGGATATTTTTAGAGGCACCCTTAAGGGAACGCTGATTGAAGGCGGCGGCGCAGATGTGTCGCCAAATCTTCAGCTGCGAAACAAAACACAGTCTTTGGGAATCGGTGAAATTCCATACCGGTGGTAAAGCCCACGAACGCACGCGCGTCATATGCCGTGCGCCGAGCAGGTGAGATTCCTGCGCCGACGGTTACAGTCCGGATGGGAAAGGATATTGAATATGATGAATCAATCTGCGCAGGCGAACCGGAGCTATGTCCGCCGCCTGGTCGTGACCGCTGTGCTGTCGGCTCTGTCGGCGGCTTTGATGTACCTTGAGTTTTCTGTTCCGGTCGTCCCCTCGTTTCTGAAGTACGACTTTTCCGATCTGCCCGCCCTGATCGCCGCCTTCGGTGTGGGACCGCTTGCGGGCGTGGCAGTCGAGCTGATAAAAAATCTGATCCATCTCCCCATGACCGCGACCGGCGGCGTGGGCGAGCTTGCCAATTTCATCATCGGCGTGTGCTATGTTCTGCCCGCCGGGCTGATTTACCGCTTCCGCAAGGGCAAGTCCGGCGCTCTGCTGGGCGCTTTGGGCGGTGCAGTGCTGGCATCTGTCATGAGCCTGCCGGTCAATTACTGGATCACGTATCCGGTTTATACCAAATTCCTGCCCATGGATGCGATTATCGGGGCGTACTCCGCCATTATTCCGGCGGCGAATACGCTTTGGCGCGCGTTGCTGATGGTCAACCTGCCGTTTACCCTGGTCAAGGGGCTGGTCAATGTGGGCTTTACCTTTGCCCTGTATAAGCATATATCCCCCCTGCTCCACGGGAGAGCCTGCACGGCGTCGGATCCGGATTCCAAGAAAAACAAAAAGGGGCGGCGATGCCGCCCGGATGGAGATAGTAATGGTGTCCAATAAAACCGCACACAAGCGCTTGCTGTTGTTTCTGTGCCTGACGCTGCTGTGCGCTTTGCTCGCAACAGCTGTCTGCACCGCCGCGGAAGCCGCCCCGGCGAATCCTGCCGACGGAACGGAAGCTGAAACGGAAACCGCTGCCGGCACGGATACATCCGCGGAAACGGAACCTGCCGCCCAAAGCTCCGGCTTTACCGGCAGGATCAAGACCTTTTTCCTGGAAACGGTCGGCAAGCGCTGGTGCGTGTTTTTCTGCTCCATGATCCCCATCATCGAGCTGCGCGGCGCCATCCCGATGGGTGCCGCCTTCGGGATGCCGTGGTGGCAGACCTTCCTCATCAGCGTGGTGGGAAATATGCTGCCGGTTCCCTTTATTCTGCTGTTCATCGGAGCGATTCTCCGCTGGATGGCGGGATGCCGCGTGAAGCTGTTCAATCGCTTTGCCGGCTGGTTGCTCCGCAAAGCCGAGAAAAACCGTGCCAAGGTGGAGAAGTACGCCTTTTGGGGGCTGGCGTTGTTTGTCGGCGTGCCCCTTCCGGGAACCGGCGCCTGGACAGGCTCGCTGGTCGCGGCGGTCATTAACCTGGATTTCTGGAAAGCGTTGCTGTCTGCGTTGCTCGGCGTGCTGGGAGCGGGTTTTGTCATGACCTTGTTGTCCTATGGCGTTGCGGCGATCTTCTGAGATGGGTTTTACGGAAGATTTACAGATTTCCCTTGACAGGCAGGGGAAAGACGTGTATAATGAAGGCAATCGGCAGGTATGGCGCACCGCTTGCGCCGGACTCCAACCATTTTGGAATCAAGCAGGAGGGAAAGAAAAATGCAAATGAGACAGAGCCGCTCTCGCCTGATGGCGTTGCTTCTGGCAGGGCTGATGCTGTTTTCGTCGCTGGCTGTGTTGGCAGGTTGTGCCGACAGCGAAGGGGACGCGACAGCCACGGAGACCGGGAGCGGGGTGCAGTCGGGATCGTCTGCGGAAGAAGAGACCAAGGCGGCGCCGTACACGAACCTGGAAAAGAAGAAGTACAACAGGGAATTCGTTGTTCTGGGTCGCGGCGACATGAAGACCGACTTTGAAGCGATTTCGACAGAGAGCAAGGGAAGCCTCCTGAACGAGCTGCTGGTGGAGAGAAACACCGTTGTGGCGGAGGACTTCGGCATTCAATTCGTCTATTTTTATGAGAACTCCTATGACGAGGTCAACGCGCGTGTGAGTCAGCAGGCGCTGAACTCGCTGGATGATTACGATGTTGCCATGGGGCACAAGTATACCGTCACCTCCTGCCTGGTGAACAATCAGCTGACGGATCTGTCCACCGTTGATACGCTGGCTCTGACCGAGAACTGGTGGGATCAGGGCTGCCGCTCCAGCCTGACGGTGAACGGCAAGCTCTTCCTGATGACGGGTGACGTGCTGCCCAGCTCCATGCTGATCTCCGCGTGCTTTGCTTTCAACAAGCGGCTGATGAAGGAGCTGAATAAGACCGAGCCGTACAGTCTGGTGCGGGAGGGCAAGTGGACGCTGGACGAGTTCAATGCCATGACCAAGGACGTTACGGTGGATGTGGACGGCGACGGCGTGATTGATTACAAGAAGGATCGCTACGGTCTGTCCTCGTGGATGATGGATGTCCCGTTCACCATGTTCTATGGCGCGGGCGGTATGTTCGGCTCTGTCGCGGAGGACGGTACGCTGGAGATGTCCTTTGAGGACGAGGATGTCATCAACCGCTATGAGAAGATTTACCGAGCTCTCATCGAGCAGAACGCGTATTTTGTGACGGATCTGAGCCAGTACGAGACATCGTTTGAGATGTTCGCCGCAGGGCATGCCCTGTTCTACGATACTTCCCTGAACAAGGTGCGAAACTTCCTTGCGGATATGTCGGACGATTACGGGATCGTGCCCGTGCCCAAGTACGACACCAACCAGAAGGAGTACCTCTCCTTCGTCAATGGCTCGACCGGATTTGTCATGATGGTGAGCACCGAGAAGGATCCCGAGTATGTCGGCGCGATTCTGGAAGCTATGGCGCGCTACAACTACGAGAATGTCTCGACCAAGATGTTTGAGATCGTGACCAAACTGCAGAGCGTCCGGGATCAGGATTCCAGTGAGATGGTGGAGTACATCATCCGCAACCGTGTGTTTGATTCCGCGTACTTCTTCGACCTCGCCGTGTCCAACGTGGTGCTGGAGCAGCTGAAGACCGGCAAGCCGGAGATTTCCGCCCAGCTCACCAGCGCGAAGAAGACATCGACGACCGAGCTGAAAAGAATCCTCCGGACGATGTCAAAGAAGCAGAAGTAACGGTTCGGTATGTCCGGCAATGCCCGGAAGCGGAAAGGAATGGGTGCCAGCCGGGAACGGGTATATGCCCGGCTGGCGCGTTCCGGTTCTCATATCAAGAGTGATGGAGGGACAGGCCCTGTGAAGTCACGACAACCTGCCCCCTGCAAGGGTAAGGTGCCAATTCCTGACAGATAGGAGCAAGCGGCAAGCCCATGACCGATTTCGGAAAAGGCGCAAAAAGCAGCCCCTGTCTGCGAAGGCAGGGGCTTTTCCTGTCTTCATATGGCGGTGAAGTCTCAGAGGTGCCCCCAAAGGCAGAAAAGACAGAGATAAGATAAGATTAAGAAAGGAAATATACATTCATGAAAAAACAGCTTTTTACCAGTGAGTCCGTGACCGAGGGGCATCCCGACAAGGTTTGCGACATCATTTCCGATTCGATCCTGGACGAGATGCTCCGGCAGGATCCCCTGTCGCGCGTGGCGTGCGAGACATTCTGTACGACGGGGCTGGTTGCCATCATGGGCGAGGTCACGACGCACGCGGACGTTGACTTGCAGAAGGTCGTGCGCGATGCTGTGCGCGAGATCGGCTATACGCGGGCGAAATTCGGCTTTGACTGCGACAGCTGCGCGGTCATTTCCTCCATCCATGAGCAGTCGCCGGACATTGCGATGGGCGTTGACCGCTCGCTGGAGGCAAAGGAAGGCGCGGGCGACGGGTTGGATATAGGTGCGGGCGATCAGGGACTGATGTTCGGCTACGCCTGCAACGAGACGCCGGAGCTGATGCCGCTGCCGATCGCGCTTTCCCACGCGCTTGCCAAGCGGCTGGCGACACTGCGCAAGTCCGGCGGGGTGGACTACCTGCGCCCGGACGGAAAAACGCAGGTGACGGTGGAGTACCGCGACGGCGTTCCGGCGCGGGTGGATACCATTGTCATTTCGACTCAGCACAGCCCGGATGCAGAGCTTTCCGTTATCCGGCAGGATATGATAGACCGCGTCATTCTGCCGACGGTGCCCGGCGCCCTGCTGGATGAGCAGACCAAAATATATGTCAATCCGACCGGACGGTTCGTTATCGGCGGTCCCGCCGGGGACACGGGACTGACGGGACGCAAGATCATTGTGGACACCTACGGCGGCTATGCCCGGCATGGCGGCGGCGCCTTTTCCGGCAAGGATCCGACCAAGGTGGATCGCTCTGCTTCCTACGCCGCCCGCTACGTGGCGAAGAATATCGTGGCGGCAGGGCTTGCCGACCGCTGTGAGGTGCAGGTGGCGTATGCCATCGGCGTGGCGCGTCCCGTGTCCGTGCTGATCGACACGGCAGGAACCGCTGTTGTTCCGGAGGAGGAGATCACCCGCGCGGTTCTGCGCCACGTGGATCTGCGCCCCGCTGCTATCATCAGCCGGTTTGACCTTCGCCGCCCGATCTACCGTCCGCTTGCCGCCTACGGTCACATGGGACGGGAGGATCTGAACGCGCCGTGGGAAGCGCGGGATCTGGCGCCCGTACTGCGGAGCGACCTGCTGTAATCTGCGGCGAGCCCCCAAGACGCTTTCCGGAAGGCAAATGCCGGAGCCGTCTCATATACTGCCTCTGAGGGGAGGGAGATATATGGGTGAAATAATTGCCGGGATTCTGGCGGCAGTGCTGGCGGCATTCGGCATTTACAGCCTTTTGCGCACGGTCGGGGAGCTTTTGCGCCCGCCGTGCCCCGTGACAACGGCGGTGCTGATCCGAACGCGGCAGGAGCTTGCCGACCTGGATCTGTTTCTGGACGAGGCGCGGCACGGCGCCCGCCGCCGCGGGTATATGCCGCAGGTGCTGATAGACAGGCGGCTGTTGGTCGGTATGCCGGGGGAGCTGTGCCCGGACAGCGCGACACTGGCGGTGCTGGAGCGCTTTGGCGCGGACTGGTACGCGGTGGATCTGCCCGCACCGGGCGGTCAAAAAATATGAACGGACAAAGGAGGGATGGAACTATGCAGGAGGAAAGGAACGGCATGCCGGGAACCGATGACACGGGCGGGGACACGGGGGATTCCCTGCGCGGAACGGTGGAGCGCGTCATCTATACCAACGGGGATACCGGGTACACGGTATGCGACTTCGGGCTGGAGGACGGCGACGTGGTGACGGTATACGGCACCATGCCCTACATCGGCAACGGAGACGAGCTGACTGTGTGGGGCGGCTGGACGCACAGCCCGCGCTACGGGCGTCAGTTCCGGGTGGATCAGTATGAGCGCTCCCTGCCTGCCGACAGCAACGCCATCCTGCGCTATCTCTCCTCCCGGACGGTCAAGGGCGTCGGACCGGCACTGGCAAAGCGGATGGTGGACACATTCGGCGATGAAACACTGGAGGTAATGGAGAACCACCCGGACTGGCTGGTTCAGGTTCAGGGAATTTCCCGGAAAAAGGCAAATGAAATATCCGAGGATTTCCGCGCCAAGGCGGGCATACGAGCCGCCATGCTGTTCTTCCGGGAGTATTTCGGCGCGGCGCTGACCGTGCGCATCTACAAGAAGTTCGGCTCCGGCGCGATGGATATCGCCAAGAGCAACCCGTACCGCCTGTGCGACGAGGTGGAGGGCATCGGGTTCGAGAAGGCGGATCGCTTTGCTTCCTCGCTGGGCGTTGACCCGGAGAGCGGGGAACGCCTGATGAGCGGCGTGGCGTATATTCTGTCCTCCAACGCGGCGCAGAACGGGCACGTCTGCCTGCCGCGTGACAAGCTGGTGCCGGCGGCGGCACAGCTCCTGCGTACCGATGCGGAGAAGATTGACCGCGCGGTCGCGGCGCAGTTGAAGGCGGGGAAACTGGTTTGCCGCCGCTTTTCCGGCGTGGATTACCTGTATACGGCGGCGGACGACCGCACCGAGCAGTACATAGCAGACAAGCTGAGGCTGCTGGACAGACTGTGCCCGGCGGTGGACGGCGGCGATGTGCAGTCATTCATCCGGCGGGAGGAGCAGGAGGTCGGGATGTCCTATGCCACGGGACAGAAAAAGGCGATTTTTGACGCGCTTTGCCACGGGGTTATGATCCTGACCGGAGGTCCCGGAACGGGAAAGACAACGGTCGTACACGCGCTGATCCGGATATTCGATTCCATGGGGATGAAGATTGCGCTGGCGGCGCCCACCGGCAGAGCGGCAAAGCGGCTGTCCGAGTCCACTGCCTGCGAGGCAAAGACCATTCACCGTCTGCTGGAGATGAGCTTTGACGAGGATGGCGGGCGTGGTGGCTTCCGCCGCAACGAGCAGGATCTGCTGGAGGAGGAGGTCATCATCATTGACGAGGCATCCATGGTGGACAGTATGCTGATGGCGGCACTCCTGCGGGCAGTCAAGCCGGGAGCGCGACTGATCCTGATCGGCGATGCGGATCAGCTGCCCAGTGTCGGCGCGGGGCGTGTGCTGAACGACCTGATAGACAGTGGCAGTTTTGCGACCGTGCGGTTGGAGGAGATATTCCGGCAGTCGCAGGCATCGCTGATCGTGACCAATGCCCACGCCATCAACCGCGGCGAGATGCCGGTTCTGACAGACAGACGGAACGATTTCTTCTTTTTGCCCCGGCGCACCGATGCGGAAATATCCGCCACCATTGTAGAGCTGTACAAAACGCGCCTGCCGCGCACTTACGGGCAGCTGACCGAGAACGGTATCCAGATCATCACGCCTTCCCGGCGCGGGGAGGCGGGCACTGAGCATCTCAACCGGCTGTTGCAGGCAGCGCTGAACCCTGCCGAGAGGGGCAGGGCAGAGATGAGCTTCCGGGACAAGCTGTTTCGCGTGGGCGACCGTGTCATGCAGACCCGGAACAACTATGATGTGCTTTGGGAGGACGATGAAACGGATGAAGCCGACGTGCCGGAGCCGGAGGATGTGTCCCCGGGACGCGGCCGTGCCAGACCGCCGCAGGTTGCCGGGCGTGAGTGGGACGAGGAGCCGGACTCCGAGCGCGGCGGTGTTTTCAACGGGGACATCGGCGTTATTGTGGATATTGACGTGCCGGAGCGCACCATGCGCGTGCGGTTCGACGACAGGGTGGCAATCTATACGTCGGATATGCTGGACGATCTGGAGCACGCATGGGCGGTGACGGTTCACAAGAGCCAGGGGAGCGAGTATCCCTTTGTCATCATGCCGATGTACAGTGCCTCGACCCTGCTTCTGACGCGGAACCTGCTGTATACGGCAGTGACACGTGCCCAGCGCATGGTGATTCTGGTCGGGCGCGAATCTGTGATCCGGACGATGGTGGAGAATAACCGCCAGTCCATGCGCTATACGGGGCTGAGCCACCGCCTGCAGGCGGCGGACGCGGCGGAGTGATATGCGGGGCGCGGTATCGGCGGTCGGCGGTGTGCTGACCGACTTGTTCTTCCCGCCGCGCTGTGCGGGATGCGGCGCGCTCCTGCCACCCTTCCGGCGCCTGCACGGCGGAGTCGTCCCGGCACTTTGCGCGGATTGCCTCCCTCAGTGGGAGAAGGCGCGGGCGCAGGTACCGGACGGGGGGCAGGCGGGGGCGGTCTGGCTTGTCCCGTACTGCCCGGAGGAGCCGGAATGTGTTCCGCAGCAAGTGATTTTCCGGCTCAAGCACCGGGATGACAGAAGGCTGACGGAGTGGCTGTCGGCGGCGCTGGCGGAGCCGGTTCGCCGGACGCTGGAGTCGGCAGGCACGGATGTGCGGACTGCGGTATGCCTGTACCCGCCCCGCCGCCGCGCAGCCGTCCGGAAGGACGGATTTGACCAGGCACAGCGTCTGGCTTGCGGGTTGGCGGACTGTCTGGGCGCCACGTGCCTGCCCGCCGTGCGGCGTGTATCGGATGGCGCGGGGGCGCAGAAGACCTTGGACGCCGCCGGACGCCGTGCGAGTGCCGCATCCGCATATGTGCTGGAGGAGCGGCTTGCCCCGCGCCTGTCCGGACACGTTGCCGTGCTGACGGATGACCTGTTCACCACAGGTGCGACGTTGTTCCGCCTCGCCGCGCTTGCCCGTTCTGCCGGCGCATCCGGCGTTCTGCTTGCCACGGTGGCAAGGACGCGGGAGCGGCACGACTGCACCGACTGATGCGGGGGCATGACGGGCGCTCGACAGTTGACCAATTTTTGAAAAAAACAGAGCCGGAACCTTGTACAGAACCGGGAATCTCCTGCCGTGACACAGCTTTCTCTTGACAAAGCAGAGCGTTTGGAGTATAATGACGGTGCAAATCTGAAGAGTAAGGATACGGGCGTACAGTGCCGACGGGACGGGGAGTTGTCCGCCGGACGAAAGCCGCAAGGGGGGACCCCGCGGCTGCGGTCCGCATCCTGCATCCCGCTTCATCTGGCTGAAATCATGAGGTTCTTTTGCGCGCGGCGCGTATGCCTCCTTTCCTGCCAAATGGCTGTGGGGAAGGAGGTATTTTTATATGACAAACCAAAGAAGCTTTTCCCTGATCCGGCGTCACACTACGGTGCGCCTGACGACAGACGCCGTCCTGATCGCCGTGTACGTGGCGCTTGCCTCGTTCGTTTCCATCAATCTCCCCATTGCTCAGTTCTCCCTGTCCTCCCTGCCGATCCTGCTGTGTGTGTTTGCGCTCGGTGTGCCGGATGCCGTTGCGGTCGCTCTGTGCGGCTCGTTTATCGAGCAGGTGCTGTACGGACTTTCCCCGACAGCACCGCTGTGGATGGCGGCGCCCGTGGCGATGGCACTGACCGCCGGCGGGCTTGCCGCATTGTTCCGCCGCCTGTCCGGCAGGGAGCTTCCCGTGTGGCAGACCATCGTGACGGTGGTCGTGGCCGAATTGGTCATGACGCTGGTCAACACCGGAATGCTGTATCTGGACGCGCACATTATGCAGTACTCCGTCAAGGCGATTGGGGTTGTGCTCCCGATCCGACTGGGCAACGGCGCCGCCCGGACGGTCTGCACCGCCATTCTGACGCCGGGCATTCTGACGCCCCTGCGCCTGATTACGGATAAACGCCGCACCGACAGCCACAACGGGACGCGGGGTGAGTCCGTATGACACCTGAGATCCGCACCGCCGCCGATGCGATAGCATATATCCACTCCAACACATGGACGCGGCACGCACCGGGGCTGGAGCGGATGCGGGAGCTTTGCCGGCGGCTGGGCGACCCGCAGAAGTCGCTTCGCTTCCTGCATGTGGCAGGCACCAACGGGAAAGGGTCGGTCTGCGCCATGCTGGATGCGGTATTGCGCACGGCGGGCTACCGTGTGGGACTGTTCACCTCACCCTATCTTGTTTCGTTCAACGAGCGCATCCGCCTGAACGGACAGCCGATCCCGGACGCGGAGCTGGCGGAAATTACGGCACGCATCCGCCCCATTGCCGACAGCATGACCGATGTGCCCACCGAGTTTGAGTTGATAACCGCCATCGGGCTTTCCTTTTTCGCCCGCCACGCCTGCGATTTCGTGGTGTTCGAGGTCGGTATGGGCGGGCGGCTGGACTCTACCAATATCCTCGCACCGGAGGAAGTCGCCGTATCGGTCATCACCGGCATTGCCATGGATCATACTGCCTATCTGGGAGACACGCCGGAAAAGATAGCCGCCGAGAAGGCGGGCATCATCAAGCCCGGCGTTCCGGTGGTGTTCGGCGGGACGCACGAGCCGTTGACGCCTGCCGGCGTCGTGCCGGAGATCCGCGCGGATCGTGTTGTGGATCCGGTATCCTGCGGACAGGTCATCCGGGCGCAGGCGGAGCGGGTGGGCGCTCCCTACATCCCGGTTCCCGCCGGACTTCTGCACGTAACGCACACCGGGCTGGATGGCTCGGACTTTGATTTCGGTCAACGGCGCGGACTGCACATCCCCCTGCCGGGGCTGTACCAGCCGTTCAATGCCGCGACTGCCCTGTGTGCGCTGGATATTCTTCGGGAGCGCGGCACCTGCATCCCGGAGGCAGCGATCCGATCCGGGCTTGCCGGCGTCAGCTGGGCGGGGCGCTTTGAGGTGCTGTACCGCGACCCGAACGATCCGCGCGTCGTGGTGGTGGCGGACGGCGGGCATAACCCGGAGGGCGTTGCGGCTGCCGCCGCCAGTGCCGCCGCCTGCTTCGGAGGGGAGCGTATCAACCTTTTGACCGGCGTGATGGCAGACAAGGACTACACCACCATGGCACACAGCCTTGCCGCCGTGGCGCGCCGCGTGTTCACGGTCACGCCGGATAACAGCCGCGCCCTGTCCGGAGACACCTATGCCGCCCTGTACCGGGCGCAGGGCATTCCGGTTCATGACTTCCCATCGGTTGCCGCCGCTTTTTCCGCCGCGCTTGCCGACTGCCGCCGTGCCGGTGTCCCGCTGCTTTGCCTTGGTTCTTTGTATATGTACCGGGACGTGCTGGCGGCGGTGGAACAACTGTGAAGCCGCGACAGCCGGGAACGCAATACGCCTATCAACCTGCGGTTAAAAAGAAAACCGCAGGTTGATTTTATGTGCCGCGAAAACAGGCTGTCCGACCCGCGGCACCACGGGTATATGTAAACAAATCATGAATAATCGAATTTCCACAAAAAGCCGGTTGACAATCCGGGGGATTTATGGTACAATTATCGAAATACATGAGGAAAGGAGAACATGGTTTACCATTATGGACGGGGACAGTACGTCTCACTGTTGTGAGAAGCCTCCTTTATGCCGTTATGTGCGCTTGAAGTGGTGTGAGCGCGACAGTAGCCTGTTTCTGCGTGAGCAGATGACGGGTTCTGTCGGTGTACGACATTGCCTCAGGCTTTTTCTTATACTTTGCCCGCAGGCAGCATAGGATGAACAATACACGTAACGATAATGCATCGGACACAGAGTCCGGGAGGAGAGACATACAGTCATGAAAAGCAATATTTTCCTGATGATACTCCTGCAGATACTGCTCATCGCGCTGAACGCCGTGTTCGCCGCAGCAGAGATTGCAGTGCTGAGTGTCAACGAAAACAAACTCAATAAGCTGGCAGAGGAAGGGAACCGGCGTGCCCGCCGTCTGCTGAAGCTGACGAAACAGCCCGCGAAGTTTCTGGCGACCATTCAGGTAGCTATCACGCTGGCGGGATTTCTGGGAAGCGCCTTTGCCGCCGACAACTTTGCGGGTCCCATCGTAAACGCGCTGATGAAGAAGGGCGCGGATGCCTACGTATCCGAGTCCACGATGAACACAATCGCCGTCGTAGTGATTACGCTGATCCTGTCCTACGTCACGCTGATTTTCGGCGAGCTGGTGCCGAAGCGGGTTGCCATGCGCAAGTCCGAATCGCTGGCGCTGGGCATATCGGGAATGCTTCGGGCGGTCGGTACGCTGTTTGCCCCGCTGGTCTGGCTGCTGACCAAATCCACGAACGGCGTACTGCGCCTGATGGGCATTGACCCCACGCAGGCGGATGAGCAGGCAAGCGAAGAGGACATCCGCCTGATGGTGGATGCCAGTGCCGAAAACGGCGCCATTGACCGCGAGGAGCAGAGCATCATTCAGAATGTGTTTGAATTTGACGATCTGACCGCCGGGGAGATCGCCGTACACCGTACCGAGGTCACGATTCTGTGGATTGAGGACGATATGCAGGCGTGGGACGAAACCATTCACAAGGGGCGCTTTACCTTCTATCCCGTGTGCGGCGAGTCCAAGGATAACGTCATCGGCGTGCTGAATGCCAAGGACTACTACCGCCTGGACAGCAAGGACCGGGAGACGGTCATGGCAGAGGCGGTAAGACCTGCGTACCTGGTGCCGGAGGGTGTCAAGGCGGACGTCCTGTTCCGCAATATGCGCACAACGCGCAATAAGTTTGCCGTTGTGCTGGATGAATACGGCGGCATGGCGGGTATCGTGACGATCACAGACCTGATCGAGCGGCTGGTAGGCGACCTGACCAACGCCGACGACAGCACGCCGCCCGCGCCGGTGGACATTGTCAAGCGGGAGGACGGCGACTGGGAAGTGCGCGGCACCGCAGATCTGAGCGAGGTGCAGCAGGAGTTGGATGTGGAACTGCCCACGGAGGACTGCGATACCTTCGGCGGACTGGTCTTTGCCGAGCTGGGAACCATTCCGGAGGACGGCACGACCTGCGATATCACCATCGGACGGCTGGAAATCCACGTACAGAGTGTCGCGGATCACCAGATGGAGGTTGCGCTTGTCCATGTCCTGCCCAAGGAGAATACGGGCGATGATGAAGACGACGAGGACGAGGACGACGCGGAAAAGGACAGCGAAAAGGGCAGGGACCGGAAGGAAAAGGACAAAGAGAAGGAAAAGGAAAAGGAAAAGGAAAAGGAAAAGGAAAAGGATAAGGAAAAGGAAAAGGATAGAGAAAAGTCCGCCGCCGCGGAAAAGCCGTAACATAATGCCTGCCGATAAAAATCTGTATGCACCAATCCGAAAAACGCGCAAATCAAACAAAACTGCCGCCGGTCGCATTGCGACCGGCGGCAGTTGCTTGCAGGTGTCGTGTCACGCGCGGAGCGTCTGCTCCAGCGCGGTGATGGCGGCGGAGGTTTCCGCCTCCGAGAGGAAGGAGTAGAATACATAGGTGCCGCAGACCTTGACCTGCGCCTGATCCAGCTTGGGCAGCTCGCCGGGGTTATAGGAAGTCAGCAGGTCGCGCAGACGCAGTTTTTCTGCTTCAACAAAGGAGGTGACGGCATCGGCAACACCGCTCACATCGCTCTTGTTGATGACGTGGAAAACGCCGATCTGGTCAATGTTGGTCTCCTCATCGTCCGACAGCAGGATGATATGGTCGTAGCACTTTTCGGTCAGATTGCGGTAGTTCGCGCCGAACCGGGACTCCGAAATATAATCCGCGTCCGCACCGTGATACCGTCCGCTCAGCACCTCCAGCAGTTTGTCGGCTACCTTATCGGCAGACAGCGTGGTGGTATAGGAATCCTGCCCACAGCCGGACAGCACCAGAGTAAGCGCCAGCGTGAGCGCGAGCAGGCAAGGAAAAATCTTTTTCACAGGAAACCCTCCTTAAGCGGTGTAGGCGTGGGTGCGGATATAGGACAGGATGAGACGATACGCCTCGGTGGTCAGATGGATGCCGTCCTCGCTGATGCAAAGTGAGTCGCGGAGGCAGTTGTTCCCGTCCTTCAGCACCGACTGCGTGTCCAGATACCGGCAGTTGTTCTCGGCGGCGACCGCCTTGACCCAGCCGTTGGCGCGGTCGATCTTTTCATTGGACAGAACCTTACAGCCCGCCGTGACCGGGAAGATGGACTGCAACAGAATGACCGTATTGGGTGATGCTTCCTGAATGGCACGAACCAGCTTGGTGTAGTATGCCTTGAAATCTGTCTCCACGAGGTAGGAAACGCCGTAATCGGTTCCCAGCGTGATAACAAGGATCTCCGGCTTCAGCTCGGCAGCTGCCTCCGCGATGGTTACATACCTGTCCGTGCCGGGCAGGTTGATCTTGGCGGAAGTGATGGGCGAATCCAGATTGAGCATATTATCCTTGGTGCGCCAAACCTGCTTCGTGTTCTGCCCGTCGGTCAGCACGCCGCGGCTGACAAGATGCGCGGTGAGGGAATCGCCGAGAAAGGTAAGCTTGTCTTGATACGCCTGCCCGGCGTCTGCGGTCTCGGGCAGCGTCACGCTTTCGGTGTTATCCGAGTCAGCACGAGCACCTGCATAGCCGCCGGAACAGCCGGTCGAAATCGCCGCGATGATGGCAAATACAATGCACAGCAGTGCCAGCGCGGCACACGCATAGCGCAGGACGCGGCTGACGGTATCAAGCATTTCATTGGAATGTGTATTCATGAGGCAACCTCCGATAATAGTATAAAAAGTATAGGCGGGAAACCGCCGGAATATCCGTAAGCGGGGCATTATAGGCACTTCTTATTCGCCGTGCGGTGAATTTTCCGAGGTACCCTGATTCCGCTCCCGCAATTCATTGATCCCGTTTGCCGAACTGCGAACGGTAGGGTTGTTCGTTGACTGTCCGGCTGTCCCGTCGGTGAGCCAAGGCGGCGAGGATTGCCGCACCGATGGCGTAGACCAGAACGGAAAGGAACAGGAACAGCAGGGTGGTGCCCGCGGTGGGCTTCTGCTCGATCTGCACCGGCAGATAGACGAAAACGTAGGCGCTGCCCAGTGTCAGCAGGGCATGGGATACGGTGCGGGCGGCACGCGAGAGTGAGCTGTGCCGGATACGCGCCGCGCAGGCAAAGCACAGCGACAGCGGCAGGAACAGCAACAGCCGCAGCGGCGACGGCGCCCTGTCCAGGATAGCATAAATCAGCAACATAAGGGTGCTGAGCACGGTGAACCACGCGCAGGCGTGCAGGGCCAATGCCCGGCAGGCGGCAGGCGGGAATGCCGGAGAGCCCGGCTCGGACGATTGTTTGCGGTTCATACGGAAAGCCTTTCGGTCAGGGGAGTGCCGATCATCCGGCACGGTCTGGCACCGGACGGATCGGGGTTCCTTAGTGTGGGCACTTCCCGGAAAAATCCGCCACGCGGCGGATCCCGGCGATGCCCTGTGAGCAAGCTCTTCCATTATAATGCATCCGCACGGAAAAAGCAAGAAGTATTTGTGAATTTTTCCGGGAAGTATTCGACTGTATGCAACAACGGGATCCGGTTACGCCGGGGACTGCTCCGAAAGCGGCAGACGCCGTCAGCCTCCGCCGGCTCTTTCCGCGAAAAGGGACGTTCGTTCACGAAATATTAAAAAATATGTGGTACAATACGAGGGATCGTAAGTCAGACCATCACGGCGGAAAGAGGATGTACAGAATGGGAACCAACCAAAAAAAAACACCGGAGGGCGAACCGATCCCTGCGGGGACGCGGGCGGAAAGCTCCCTCCCGCCGGTTCTGCTTCCCGGCATTCACTCCCCCGCCGACCTCAAGGCGCTTCCGGAGGACAAAATGCCGGAGCTGTGCAGGGAAATCCGCGGCGAACTGCTGCGTACCGTTACCAGAACCGGGGGGCACCTCGCCTCCAATCTCGGCGTGGTGGAGTTGTCCGTGGCGATGCACCGGGTGTTCGACTGCCCGCGTGACCACTTCATTTTCGATGTCGGACACCAGAGCTACGTTCACAAGATGCTGACGGGGCGCTACGAACGGATGCAGACACTGCGTCAGGGAGGCGGTATATCCGGCTTCACCAAACGCACGGAGAGCGAGTATGACTGCTTCGGCGCGGGGCACAGCTCCACGTCCCTGTCGGCGGCGCTGGGCTTTGCGCAGGCGGATCGGATGATGGGCTCGGATGCCTGGACGGTGGCAGTCGTGGGTGACGGTGCCTTTACAGGCGGCATGATCCACGAGGCACTCAACAACGTGAGTCCCGGACTGCGTCTTGTCATCATCATCAACGAGAATGAAATGTCCATATCCAAGAACATCGGACGTTTCGCCATGCATATGGCGCGCCTGCGGCAGAAGGAGGGCTACTTCCGCACCAAGCGCCGCACCACGCATTTCATCAAGAAGATCCCGCTCATCGGAGACGGGCTGTTCCGCGCCATTCGCCGGGTCAAGAAATCCTTCAAGAATGCCATGTACGGCAGTAATTACTTTGAGGATATGGGGCTCTACTATCTGGGACCTGCCGACGGCAACGACTACCGTGCAGTGGTCAACCTGTTGCAGGCGGCGCGCGATACGGGCGACAGCGTGGTCATTCACCTCAAAACCCGGAAAGGGAAGGGATACCCGCCTGCCGAGCGCGATCCGGGCGCTTTTCACGGGATGCCGCCTGCCTCTGCCGGAGCGCCGAACCCCGGCGCCGCAGTGCCGGATAATTTTTCCCGGCATCTCGGTCAGATTCTGATACAGGAATCGGTACGTGATGATCGCATCTGTGCCATCACCGCCGCGATGAGCGAGGGGACGGGACTGGAGGCATTCCGTGCGGCGCGCCCCGACCGGTTCTTTGACGTCGGCATCGCGGAGGAGCACGCGCTGACCTTCGCGGCGGGGCTTGCGGCGGACGGATTCCATCCGGTAGCCGCCATCTACTCTACCTTCCTGCAGCGCGGCTACGACCAGATCGTACATGACATTGCCCTCCAGCGCCTGCCTGTCGTTCTCTGCATCGACCGCGCAGGGCTGAGTCAGGGGGACGGGGCAACGCATCACGGTATCTTTGACGTGTCCTTCCTGTCCGCTATCCCGAACATGACGCTGTATGCGCCGGCTACCTTTGCCGGACTGGAGGTCGCTTTCCGGATGGCAATCGCCTCCGGAGTGCCGAGCGCCATCCGCTACCCCAACCGCCCGGAGGACGCGCGCGTCCGATCGGTATTCTACCCCGACGGGACGCCGCAAACGGTTGGCGTGCGTGCCGATTACGCGCCCGGTGAACGACCGGACGCCGTGATTCTTTGTCACGGTGCCATGGCAACCGAAGCCCTGACCGCGAAGGATCTGCTGGCGGCGGAAGGCGTCCGGGTCGGCATCCTGCTGTGCGAGTACCTCAAGCCGTACGACAGACTGGCGGGGGAGGTTGCCGCCTGCCTGCCGCCTGATGTGCCGATTCTGTTTGCGGAGGAGGAGATCCGCGCCGGCGGCTTCGGCATGATGCTGGCGGATGCACTGTGCCGCCGCGGCGAGCTGAAGGATCGCCGCTTTGATATTCTCGCGGTGGATGACAGCTTTGTGCTCCAGTTTGTTCCGGAGCCTGTCCGCCGCACGGCAGGCGTGGACGCGGTCGGCATTGCCGCCCGCGTGCGGAAGCTGCTGCACTGACCGGACATCCCTGCCATACAGACTGCCCGCCGGGCTGTCACAGACGTGACAACCCGGCGGGCGTTTTCTGCCTGCGTGTGATGCCGACCTGTCGGATCAACAGGTGCCGTGCATGGCGCGGGATGTTCTCAGACCTTTTCCGCCTGCTCGAACCCGTCCGTGTTGTTCACGAACACAGGCAGCAGCCGGACAGAAAAGTCAAAATGCTTTTCCGCGAGCCGGAACCGCGGGTTCAGCTCGGGACCGCAGGAATTGGAACCGATGCCGCTCTGCCGCATATCCAGATTGACGCAGGTCTCCTCCATCGGGACAAGCTCGTAGTCGTGCGCCGTGGCGGTCAGCTGAGCCGGGGTGAAGTGCGCGCAGTTGAAGGAGAAGGGCTTGCCGGCGGCAACAGCCATCAGCCCCTGCCCGGCGGCATTTGCCACCGTCATCCAGGTCGTGTCGGTGTGCGCCATGTTTTCCTGCGGACGGACGTAATGCTCAAAATGCCCGGTCACCGTCGATTCAAACAGCCCCTGCCGGGAGGCGTGGCGCTTGTCGGCGTAGCTTTCCACGGGACCGCGCCCGAAGTAACGCAGGTACTCGTTGCCGCCGGGCATCAGGAACTCCACACCGAAGCGCGGCAGGAAGGGAAAATCCTCCCGGACATCTACGTCCCAGTGCAGAATCACACCGCCCTCGGCAAGGAAGGTGTAGGTCACGGTGGCGTGCAGGATCGGGCACTGCGGCGCGGCACCCAGCGACAGGTGCGCCGTGACGGTAACCGAGCGGTCGCAGGACGGATCAGCCGAGGCGGTCAGAGCGCAGTCGTAGCACTTGACCGTGGCGCGGTCATAGCCGGCGTTCTGCCACTGCCAGCGGATGTTGCGGTCGTTGTCGGTCGGGGCACGCCAGACCGTCGGGCGGACGGGGGCTGCCAGCAGCTCGTGTCCCTCGTGCCGCATGGAGGTAATCAGCCCGCAGGTGCGGCAGACACGGTATTCCGTATCGGCTGTCCGCACGGTCACGGCGTCGGCTGTTTCCTCGGCGGCAATGGTCGCAAAGGGAGACATCGCATCGCGCAGGGACTGCTTTTCCCCGGCGGGAAGATCCAGCCTGATCTGCGTAAAGCCGACCTCGTATCCGATGGGCGCCCACGGCGTCGGCAGGTTCTGCCGGGCGGTCAGCGTCAGGTATACGTCCCCTGCGGCGGGGATTGTGTCGGTCGGTACGGTCAGCCGTGCAGTTTCCTGCGGCTCGACAGGCAGGCAGGCGCGTCCGCAGGCAAAGACCGTGCCGTCCTGCTCCAGCGTCCAGTCAAAGTCCAGATCCGATAGATCGGTGAAGTAGCGCAGGTTGCGAATGACTGCCTCGCCGCTCACCCGGTCGAAGGACTCCAGCCGGAAGGGCTTGATGACCTGCTTGTATTCCATCAGTCCCGTGTGGGGGCGGCGATCCGGATAGACCAGTCCGTCCACGCAGAAATTGCCGTCGTGCGGCACCTCGCCGAAGTCGCCGCCGTAGGTGTAGTGCGGGTCGGACAGGGGTGCTTTGCCGGTTGCCACCGAGTGGTCGATGAATTCCCAGACGCAACCGCCCATGAGGTTGTCGTGCGAATAGATCAGATCCCAGTAGTCCTTAAGACATCCGGGACCGTTGCCCATGGCGTGCGAGTATTCACACAGGAACAGGGGCTTGTCAAACACCGTCCGGTCGAGATAGGTTGCCTGGATCTCCTCCGGCGAGGGGTACATTCTGCTTTCGACGTCAATATGCGGACTCCGCAGGGCGCCGCCGATCTCCCCGTCGGATTTTCCCTTCATGTCGCCGTGCAACCGGTCAGCATTCCGGCGGGATATGTCCTCGCAGTGGACGAGATTGTGCCGGTTGCGGCTGTGCAGATACTCCGCCATTTTGTTCTGGTTGCACCCGATACCGGACTCGTTGCCCAGCGACCACATCAGAACCGCGGCATGGTTCTTGTCCCGCTCATACATCCGCCGGACGCGATCCAGGTAGGCATCCTCCCATTCCGGGTCATCGGTCAGCCGATCCCAGTTGCCGATGGATGCCATGCCGTGGCACTCCAGGTCGGTCTCGTCAATGAGGTAGAAGCCGAGCTCATCGCACAGACCGGGGAAGCGGGGATCGTTCGGGTAGTGACTGGTGCGGACGGCATTGACATTGTGCTGTTTCATGATGGTCAGGTCGCGGATCATGTGATCCAGCGGCGTTGCGGAGCCGAGCAGGGGGTGGCTGTCGTGGCGGTTGACGCCCTTGAGTTTGATGGCGCACCCGTTGAAATACAGCACGCCGTCCCGGATGCGGATGTCCCGGAAGCCCAGCTTCTGCACGATGTACTCACTGCCGCAGTGCAGGATCAGCGTGTACAGCAACGGCTCCTCGTCGCTCCACAGCTCCGGCGCGTCAACGAGGAAGTCAAAGGTTCCCTCGCCGTCGATCTCCAGTGAGCCGGATTCGATCTGCATCCCGTTGGGACGGAGCAGGCGGTATTCTACCAATGCGCGCCCATTCAGCCGTACCGTAGTGGGGCAGGCGCCGCGGGCATAGTTTTCCGAAAGTGCGGGATGCGCCTCAAAATCCAGAATGTGAACCGGATCGCGGAACAGGAGGTACCCCTCCCGGAAAATGCCCGACCAGCGGAACTTGTCCTGATCCTCCAGATAGGTGCCGTCGCACCACTTGAGCACCAGTACCTGAATGAGATTCTCTCCCTCGTGCAGGTATGCGGAAAGGTCATGTGGCTGACCTGGCTGTACCCCACGAACCGGCGGTTGACAAACAGGTAGAAGCAGGAGTCCACGCCTTCAAAATTGAGGTAGACGGTCTTGCTCAGCCGGGCGGCGGGCAGGGTGACGGTGCGGCTGTACAGTCCGCAGGGGTTGGCATCCGGCACAAAGGGGGGATCCACCGTCACGGGATACAGCACATTGACATACTGCGGTGTGTCGTAATCCCGATCCAGGTAGGTCTGCCAGGAGCGCGGCACCTCGATTCTGTCGGTTCGTCCGGGGACAAAGCCCGGGGCGGTAATATCGGGCACGTCGCGCAGGGAGGGGTAAAAGGTAAAGTCCCAGTCCCCGCACAAGGTCAGAAAGTCGTGGCTGGCGGCACGGTTTCCGCCCAGCGCCGCCGTCTCGCTGTGAAAGGGGACAAAGTACGCGCGGGGGGCTTCGCACCCGATGTGCAGGGTGTGGGGGTTCTGGTGATAGTTGACTTTATGGATGAAGTCGAACATACTTGTTTTGCATCCTTTCGTTATGTCGGTAGGGCACGCGTCTATGCGCTTATATGATACCATAGCCGCGTGCCGCTGTCAAGGGCTGTCTTTCATTTGTTGCTGTAGTGGGGATTCCTTTTCCGGCGTCGGTTGCCTTGCCCTCAAAAGCCATCGGAACGGCAAGCCATATTTGACATAAGCCGGTAGGTATGGTATACTGTAAGAGCATTGCCGGGAGGGCGTCGGAAAAAAATACGAAATTCTCCATAATTGTTGACATTCCGGCAACTGTTTTGTCAGTATAGAGGGTGAGGGCACCGTGCACACGGAGGAGGAAGCTTATGGAAGACCGTGAAATCATACAGCTGTTTTTTGACCGCGATGAACGCGCTATTGCCGAAAGCCGGGACAAGTACGGAAAATACTGCGACGGCATAGCGGCGGGAATCCTGCATACGCGCGAGGACAGGGAGGAATGCGTCAGCGATACCTGGCTGCGTGCGTGGCAGACCATTCCGCCGCAGAATCCGGCCTCGCTCAAGGCGTACCTTGGGCGGCTGTGCCGTTGCTTTGCCATTGATCGCTATCGCCACCTGCGTCGCCGCAAGCGCAGCCGGGACATGGAGTGCGTGCTGACGGAGCTGGACGGAATCTGCCCGAACGAGCCGGTCACGGACGGGCTGAAGGAGACGCTGACCGCGTTTCTCCGGGGACTGGAGCCGTTGGAACGCGACCTGTTCGTGGGGCGGTACTGGTACGCATACACACCGGAGCGGTTGGCGCAGGAGCAGGGACTGTCCCGCGGCGCGGTCAATACGCGCCTGATGCGCACAAGGAACAAACTCAAGGATTACCTGAGAAAGGAAGGGTACACAGTATGAAATCCATCGATCTGTTTGAAGCGTTGAACGATATTCCTGCCGACATACTGCTGTCTGCCGAGGCGCGTTACACTGCCGAGCCCCAGCGCCGGATCGACCGCAGGTCAGGTTTTGCGCAGAGCGGTTGGTTTGTCGCCGGTGTCTCGATTGCAGTCGCGCTGGGCGTGATTGTCCTTATCATGCGCATCATGCCCCATCTGCCCGCGTCCCCAAGCCCGACTCCGGGCGGGAGTATTGCAGGGCATGAGACCAACGCCGACGGTCTGCACACCGAACCGGACACATATCCCGACACGCCGCCGAACGCATACCCCAACACGGCTGTCCTGCTGTCCGAGTTGCCCGATGACGAGGTCCGGCTGAGCAGCGGGGCGTGGGGCGTACAGCCGACCATGACTCTCCTGAACGGTTTGTGGATCGGGGAAGATGGGCTCTGGACGGGCGTAGAAGTGGATATAGACCAGTGGTATTTTCTGGACATCGAGCCGACGTTGTACATCGGCGTCGGAGCGGACCGGGACCTGCTGCTGCATTTGCCGGATGGGTTCAAGGCCGAGACTTTCGCACTGTACCAAGCGGATGAAAACAACCAAGCCACACGTTTCTGGACTGGAAGCGGTATACCGGACTGGTGCCTGCGCACAGAAGACGGGGCGGAACGAACGCTGAATACCGGCGTATTCTATCTGACCTTCGGGGTGCATAAGTACGGCAGAACGGTGGACGGGGAAACCGAACACTGGTACTACGAAGCGGCGGTGCGGTTGGTGGTGACGGAAAATCCGTCCGGGCAGGACGGAACCGAACCGTCCGGCACGACAACAACCGAACCTGCCAAGCCGGTGGTCATTCCGCCGGATACATCGGTTCCGGTAAGCCTGATTCCCGACGGAACCGAGTTCTGGTGGGAGATTGTCGGCGTCGGTGACGGTGCGCGCGGCATCGTGGCGGGAAAACATCTTGTATCCTGCCTGATAACAACCCCCGAAGGTCAGGTATGCGGAGACATGAATCCGCCGATAGAGCAATTCAACGGGGCGGAAAAGCAGCCCACTTTCCACGTAGTTACCCGTATTTTGTCCCTGAAGTTCCATAAGCCACAGGGATACGTGGGCGGAACAAAGGCAAAGCTGATGGATGAGAACGGGAAAACAGTGCAGGTATTCTCCCTGGATGACGATGGGACATTCGTGCTGACCAATGACAAGCCGGGCGATGCAGTCATCCTGTATCTTGGCGTTGATGCGACGCAGTACGTCGAACCTGCCGCCGTACCGGACGGTCAGGAGATGCCGGCCGTGCTGGATGAGTACCGCTTCGAGATACTGATCAGGCTGGTGCTGCGGTAGCGGGTAGAGAGCGAGGTCGGCTGTCAGCGAAACGGGAAAGCCCTTGGATCCGTATGTCCGTGCTCTGCCTGAGCCCCTTTTGCCCGAATTGCTTGTAAATGACTGTGTTTAAGAGAATACCGCGCAACGATGGCGGCGCGTCTGTGCCACCATCGTTGCGCGGCGTTGCTTTGTAGCTCACTCAGCATTACAGGTAAGTCCATTTGCCCCAAGTCGTGCTGCTCAACCCAGCCAACCAACGTCGAAGCGCCGGTTTGTGAAGAAGCACCGTTGCAGGCGTCAGTTCATTTCCTCCACAAAGTACACATACTCCAACGAACGGAGCGCTTCAATGATCTCCTCGTGCTTTTTATACTTTTTCAATTCCGGACTGGTCACCGTGAAGGACACGGAGAATACACTCAGACCGGAGCCGAGGTAGGCGGGGTTGGACTCGATGTCATCAATGCGGATGCCGAGCGCGCGGATCGTTGCCACAAAATCGGCAAGATCGCCCTTGCTTTTTAACTCCAGATGCACCTCAAAATGGTTCGAGCGGTTCTTGAGGTGCTTTTCCAGAACCGGGAAGGCGGACATACACGCCAGGAGCGCCAGGAACAGCACGAGCGCGGGAACATACAGCCCGGCGCCCAACGCCATGCCGACTACGCCGCAACACCAAAGACCGACCGACGTGGTCAGTCCCTTGATCTGGTTCTTGGAGCTGAACAGAATAGAGTTCCCGCTGATTGTTGCCGCGCCGAGAATGGCGGCGGCGGAGAGCAGGGGAAGGCTTCCGCCCAGCCTGTGCAGTATGTACTGATCCACCAGCATTGTTCCCGTCCCGACAAGGCTGACCAGCATGAAGGTTCTCAACCCCGCCGAGTGGCGTTTGCTGGAACGCTCACAGCCGACAATCGCCGAAAGCAACATACTCAACAGCACGCGCAGCAGAACCGAACCGAGATTCAGTTCTGCGCTCCACGTGCCGAGAAAACCTGCAAGCAAATCCTGTCCCATAATGATTACCTCCTCAAAAATCTGCTGCGCCGCTGTGCCTGTGTCTGCGCAAGGCGCTGTTCCTCCGCAGCCTCCAGGAAGGCTGCCTCTTCCTCGCTCATTTCCTCGTGCTTCACGGGAGGAAGCTCCGATCGGATCTTCTGTATCCGCTCAATCAACAACTCGACATCGGTCTTTTTCTCGCCGGTTTCGGTGGTCTCCGGAACGACCGCCACATCCTCCAGCCTGGTCGAGTACGATCCCGACAGGTACAGCGCCAGCTTTGCGCATCCCGGACCGAGCAGTTCGTACAGGATGCTTGAAGCGAGGATGATCGTCTCCAGATCGTTCCCCATCACGCCGCCCAGCGTCCGTGCGCCCAGCGCCGCAAGACCGATAGCAACCCCTGCCTGCGGGATCAGTGCAAGTCCGAGGTAATTGCGGGTGCGCTTTTCCTTGCCGACCGCCGCGCAGCCGAGCCACGCGCCGACGTACTTGCCCAGAATGCGGACGAGAAAATATCCGACACCGACGGCAATGAGCGGCACTCCGCCCAGATTGCCGGAGGCGGAAAACAGGGCGTTGAGCTTGAAATTCATGCCCGAACGGACGAAAAACAGGAGCAGGATCGGCGGGCTGAAATAGCCGAGCTGTTTGAAAAGGTTGTCATTTTCGGCGACGTTCGTATACACCGTGCCCATCGCCATGCACCCGAGCAGCGGCGAAACATCGATCAGCGCACATACGCCGCTGGACAGCATTATCAGACCTTCGAACAACAGGGT
>OLGE01001436.1_pt1 | contig 24401 bp, 25 predicted proteins | sample 1605151 | NCBI WGS metagenome assembly OLGE01 (sample SAMEA3888912, study PRJEB22519) | human gut metagenome | biome: human gut; feature: human-associated habitat; material: faeces | place: Denmark | collected 2010
TTTGTGAGAAGAATATAGATATGCTTCATCGGCATCACTTGCCGGTGTCGCTCTGCGCCCGTATTTCGCTCAAGCTTTTTGCCTTTGTATGCACGATGGGCGACCATTCGACCTTCTTGAAAAGCGCCTGCACATTTATCGGGATATATGTGAGCATGAAGATGGGGAAGGTGAAGGTATAGAGAATCTTCTTTATCGCGCTTGTATGAATTTTTTTCCACTCTGTGACGGTGGTTATCGCGCCGAGCGTCCAGAGGAGCAGATAGGTATTTACAAGCGTTTGCAGAATAGAGCGTACGGCTATCATTTCATCGGCACCCTTCAGTCCGCCGGCGATAATGAAAACGCTGTTTACGATAAGGCTCGTGAGTGTGATAACGACGGCGGGGAATATCGCCATGAACATATCATAGCAGGCAAAGCCGCGATGGCGGAAGATACCGCAGAAAAGGTCTTTTCCGTAGTGGCGGAGCACCTGCAGAAAGCCCTTGGACCAGCGCAGACGCTGGCGCCATGACTGCCGGAAGCTCGTCGGCTGTTCATCAAAAAGCATTGCCTTTTCGCAGTAGCCGATTCTTTCCTTGTCGATGATGGTTTTTATTGTAAATTCAAGGTCCTCGGTGAGCAGGAAAAATTTCCAGCCGCCGTTATTTTCAAGTATCTCACGGCTGAACATAAAGCCTGTTCCGCCGATGGAGCTGCTTGTGCCGAGACACATACGTGAGCGGTTAAGATACTGCGATTCACGCAGAAACCAGAGCCCGTAGCCTGCGGAGATCCAGTTGTCGCCGTAGTTTTTTGAGTTGCGGTAGCCCGTCACTATGCTGTAGCCCTGTGAGAATGTCTTATTCATCTCGGCGATGTAGTTTTCATCGAGGACATTGTCCGCATCAAAGATGAAATAGCCGTCAAAGGAGTCCCAGCCATAGTCCGCATTTATGCGGTCGAGCAGATATTCCATGGCATAGCCCTTGCCGACTCGCTCCTTATTGAAACGCTCGTACACAGTGGCGCCGAGGCTTCTCGCTATCTCGGCTGTCTTATCGGTGCAGTTGTCGGCAACGACAAAAACATTTACAAGAGAGCTGTCATATTTCTGATCCTTTATGCTCTCGATGAGATTTCCTATTACTACCTCCTCATTGCGCGCGGCAATGAGAACGGCATACTTATGGTCGGTGACGGGAGCCTTGCTCTTCTTCTTTGCGAAAAGCCACGGTACTATCACATAGAAAAACTGATAGCAGTAGCACAGGGTGAAAATTATCGCTATGATATAGTTTATATAGCTTAAAGTTTCCATTTTCTTGTCCTTTATTATTTGCCGCGGGAGGCACACGGAAATGTGCCTCCTTTTCGGCTTTCTTTTTATTGTTTACCCGAAGAAAAGAGCTTTAGTCAGCGCTTTCCGTGTTTTCGTTTTCTGCGATAAATGCCAGTATTTCGGCTACCAATCCGTCATAATCTATATCGAGGATTTTTGCCGTTTCACGGTTGAAGGGAACAAAGACGGATCTCAGTCTTTCTCTGGAAGGGTGCGTTTCAAGTTTGATATATGCGTTAATATCCACCCTTGCGATAGGGTCTTTACCTTCCTTTTCGTCTTCTTCTGTTGCGTATATCAACGAGGAATTATATTTTTCTGCATCGGGATTTTCGATGATATAATCGATGAGAGCCATCATGGAAAGTTTCTCTGAGGGAACATTTACCGAGAGATTTCTGCCGATGCTTTTGAAGTAGTCCTGATCGCTGTGATAATCGCCGCCCGGCGTACGGGCAACACCGTAAATATCACAGGTTATCATTATCTCGCGGCACTGATTCTCGACTATTTCTTCAGCCGAGAAGGCGGGTGCATCCGGAAATTCCTTGCCGTCGTAGAGCTTCTTTATTGCCGCTTGGGTTTTCACCATGTCGGAATAAATGGGGAGCGTTATGCTGTTGCCGTATCCGTCGATGCAGAAAGCGCTGTAGGCGGATTTCATGGAGAAGTCCACGTAGTCGAGCCCGTACATTTCTTTAAGCTCCGGAAGGTACACATCGCGCAGGATATCGTCGAGTCCGCTGTTTCTGAATGTTCCGGAGACAAAACCTGCGGAACATGCGTAGACCTCGCAGGATTTAGAGAGAGAGATGAGCGCATCTTCTACGGTTGCCTTATTTTTCAGCTTTTCGATGAATCTTGCATCGTCCTCACTTATAAAGTCATAGTTGAAATAATTGCGCAGTGTAGAGCCGAATACGGTATTTACTATTATAGCCGCATGGAACGAATTTGACAAGTAACCGTAGGTTGCATTATCGACGTCTTTTGTGTCTACAGGAGTATATGACTCTTCGTAACCGATATTTAAGTCGGTGTATTTTCTGTTTGATGCAATCTCCATGAGGCGCCTGATATCGTCCTTATCCGTGATGAGATATACGCGGCGCTTTCCGTATTCGTTTTCGTTATCGAACATGATTACCTCGCGGCAGAAGCCGGAGGAAAGCTCAACGGGAGCTTTGCCCGAGCGCAGTATCATCGCGCTCATTATTATCAGGCAGACAAGAGCCACGCAGGCAAATGCGCGTATGCCCTTGAGAGCGCCGCGGCGAACCCCGCGATACATTATCATATTGAGCACTATATTGCATGCAAAGCCTATGAGCGCAAGGAGCAGGCACGAGATTATGATGCCGCCCGCGTTTCTCGCGCTGGTGTCTGCGAGCAGACATGCGACGAGCGTCATTATTATAAATATGATGATGTATTTCACAGTCACCCTGATGCCGTTATATGTGAAGGCGTTGCCCGCGCGCTCACTCTTCAGGAAGATATTGAGTACAGAGGCGATTGTGATTATCACGGTCGCGCCGATGAGCACATAGAGCGAACCGAGGAATACTTTGCCGATTGACATATCCACAAGCGAGCCGAAGCGGGTATAGAGCGATATCGGCGAGGTATTGAGTATATCGAGCAGAGTGGATTTTGCTATGCGCCAGCCGAATGTCATCTCAAAGATATTGCGCAGGCAGGAGCTGAGCATATACGGGATGAAAAGCACTATCAGCGAGAATGCGACATGCACGGCTGTATTTCCGCAGACGACGGCGGAAAATGTGAATACAGAGTAGTAGAGAATATAGAAAGCAAGCGTATAGACCGTTATCTTGAGCAGTTCCGCCATAAAGGAGGCATAAAGACTGCCGCAGTTACATGCGCCTATCACTGTGAAGATAAGCATCATTATAAGGAAAGGAACGGCAAAGAGAAGCAGCCCGAAGAGCGAATTTGAAAGGAAAAGTGCGTTTCTTGTGAGCGGGAGCTTATGCTCAAAATAGTTGCCTGCTTTGGTGTGCGTGTTTCTCTATGCGTATACGGAGGAGAGAAGCGCCGCCGCCACAGCCGCACATGTAAAGAGAATCTGGGCGGATTCGTCCTGCAGCATCCCGAGCAGCAGTTTGCCGCGCTCGATGCCCACCGTGTAGCCCATGCCGGCGAGCACGAATATCGGTATTATCAGCGCAAGGCAGGAATAGAGCAGGAAGGAAGCCCAGTTTGACCTTGCCTTGCATATAAGAAATCTGCCCGCGCCGGAAAGTGAAAAACGGGAATCAGTTTTTGTCGAGGATTTCTGTGAAATCATATCCTTTTTCCTCCATTTCCGATATAAATACTTCCTCCAGCGTCAGCGGGAGAATCTCATAAAATTTCGGTGAGAGCGAGAGCACCTTTGCCTCTATTTCCTCGGCGCTTCCTCTTGCGATGAGCGTTATCACGCTGCCCGCGCGGCGGAAATCCACTAAGCGCAGCGGAGCGAAGCTCGTCACATCGATGTCAGAGCTGGTCACTACCATCTGAACCTTTGAAATGCCGCACTTCATATCGTCTATGTCGCTCTCGAAAAGTATGCCGCCGCGGTGGATAAGCCCTACATGGTCGCATAGGTCCTCCAGCTCGCGGAGATTGTGAGAGGCGATTATCGGCGTCATACCGCTTTCGGCGACCTCCTCGCATATCAGCTTTTTTGCGAACTGACGCATGACGGGGTCGAGCCCGTCGAAGGTTTCATCGCAGAGCAAATAGCGCGGACGGCAAGAAAGCCCGAGCAGAATATCCACCTGACGCTTCATTCCCTTGGAAAATGTGGAAAGCGAGCGCTTGCGCTCCACCCTGAACATCTCGCAGAGATTTTCATACCGCCTGGAATCAAATCTGTCATATATCGAGCGATAGAAGCGCATCATATCGTCGGTATTTGCCCCCCGGGAGCTTGTATTCGTCATCCGAAATATAGAAAATTTCCTTTTTAACTGCGTTGTTTTCGAAAACGGGTCTGCCGTCAAAGAGTATCTCGCCGCTGTCCGGCTTGAATATGCCTGCCATAACGCGCAGCAGGGTGCTTTTTCCGGCGCCGTTGCTTCCGATGAGTCCGTAGATGGAGCCGCTTCCTATAGTGGCGCTCACATCGCAAAGCGAGAGCACCTCGTCATATGATTTGGTTATGTTTTTTATTTCAATCATCGGCTTTTCCTCCTGCTATCTCTTCTGCGAGCGCAATTATGCGTTTGGGAATAACGCCCATGGAAACTGCTTTTTTCATTTCTTCTGCGAGTGCTTCAAGCTGCTTTTCCTCCTGCTTCGTCTGCAGTACAGCCACATCTCCGTTTACAAAGCGCCCTCTTCCCGGGACACTGTATAGTATGCCGCGGTGCTCCAGCTCGGAAAAAGCCTTCTGCACGGTATTCGGATTTACTGAAAGCTCCGCCGCGAGCACGCGAACCGAGGGGACAACTCCGTCCGCCTCCATCGCGCCGGATACCACAAGCCTTGTTATCCCGTCAACGAGCTGCTCGTATATCGGCATTCTCGAACGCGGGTCTATCTGTATCATAATGCCTTCCTCCTTAACTGTATTATTACTGTTAGTACAGTTATATCACAAAACTATTGCTTTGTCAATAGTTTTGGCAAAATTTAATTTCTGTTGCTTGATTTTGGGAAAATATTTAATAATAATAATCATTACTGCTTGACAAATAAAGAAAAAGCTGTTATAATGAAGAAAAAACACGGGAGAAGATAAAATGAATATAACAAAAGACATAAAATACATCGGAGTAAATGACCACGAGGTTGACCTTTTTGAGGGGCAGTACCGCGTGCCGAACGGTATGGCTTATAATTCATATGTTATAATGGATAAGAAGATAGCCATAATGGACACGGTGGATGCCGCCTTTGCACACGAATGGCTTGATAATCTTGCCGAGGCACTCGGAGAGAGAAGCCCTGATTTTCTCATAGTTCAGCATATGGAGCCAGATCACTCGGCAAATATAGCGAATTTCCTTCGTGCCTATCCCGAGACTACCGTTGTGGCAAACGCGAAGGCTTTCGCCATGATAGACGCTTTCTTCGGCGAGGGACTCTGCAAAAATAAGCTCACAGTGGAAAACGGCGAGTCGCTTTCACTTGGCGAGCATACGCTGACGTTTGTTTTTGCGCCGATGGTGCACTGGCCTGAGGTTATGGTGACCTATGACAGCCGCGACAAGGTGCTTTTCTCGGCAGACGGCTTCGGCAAGTTCGGCGCACTTGACGCCGAGGAGCCATGGGCAGACGAAGCGAGGAGATATTATATAGGCATAGTCGGCAAATACGGCGCACAGGTTCAGGCACTTCTCAAAAAGGCGGGGACGCTCGATATAGATATCATTTGTCCGCTTCACGGTCCCGTGCTTTCGGATAACCTTTCATATTATATAGATCTCTACAATACATGGTCGTCCTACAGCGTTGAAACAGAGGGCGTATGTATTGCGTATACCTCGGTTTACGGCAATACGAAAAAGGCAGCTCTTCTGCTTGCCGATGAGCTCCGCGTAGGCGGATGCCCGAATGTTGCCGTTCATGACCTTGCGCGCGCAGATATGTCGGCGGCTGTTGCCGATGCTTTCCGTTATGGCAAACTTGTGCTTGCGACAACAACATATAATGCGGAGATTTTCCCGTTCATGCGTGAATTTATAAATCATCTTACGGAGCGCGGCTTCAAAAACCGCACTGTGGGACTTATCGAAAACGGTTCATGGGCACCGCTTGCCGCAAAGATAATGCGCGGTATGCTCGAGGGCTGCAAAAACATCACATGGCTTGACGGAGTTGTAACGGTGAAATCCGCCATGACCGAAGCGAACAGGGAAGAGATAGGAAAGATGGCAGGCGAGCTTTGCCGCGAGTATACGGCACTTTCTCCCGCGACGGCAAACAAAAATGATATGAGCGCGCTTTTCCGCATAGGCTATGGACTCTATGTCGTCACCTCGAATGACGGCAAGCATGACAATGGGCTTATTGTAAATACCGTGACGCAGGTTTCCGATAATCCGAACAGGATTGCCGTCAACATAAATAAGGCAAATTACTCATACCATGTGATAAAGCGCACCGGAATAATGAATGTAAACTGCCTGTCTACGGAAGCACCTTTTAAGGTTTTTGAGCAGTTCGGTTTCCGGAGCGGACGCAATGTAAATAAATTTGAGGGTTGCACACCCGCACGCGCGGACAACGGACTTGTCATATTGCCGCACTATATAAACGCGGCTTTCTCGCTAAAGGTTGAGGACTATGTTGACCTCGGCTCACACGGAATGTTTATCTGCTCTGTGACGGAGGCACGCGTGATGAGTGATAAGCCTACCATGACATACGATTACTACCACAAAAATGTGAAGCCCAAGCCCGAAACGGCAGGAAAGAAGGGATACGTCTGCAAGGTCTGCGGATATGTCTACGAGGGCGAGGAGCTTCCCGCAGACTATATCTGCCCGCTTTGCAAGCATGGTGCAGCTGATTTCGAGCCGATAAAGTAATATAAATAGTGAAAAGCAAATCCCTCGGCATCGCCGAGGGATTTCGGGTGATTTTCGTGAGAAAAGTACAAAAGCTTACTTACTGCTCATCTCATCTGTGAAAAAATACCCGCAAACGCAAAAAAGCTCGGTGAAACCGAGCTTTTTTGCGTTTTATACAAGCGTCTTATTTTTAACGTTTTTCTTCATGCGACGCACATCGGCGAGCATTTTCGGCGTGTCGCGCAGGACATTAACCTTTGATTCGCGGTGGTTTATAACCTTGACACCCATCTCGCCTATCTTATAGCCGAGGCGCTGAGCTATCATGGTAGCTTCGAGGTCAAAGGCGAAACGGTTTACCTCGCAGTTGCGGAAAATTCTCCTTGCTGCCTCTCCGCGATAGCCTTTGAAACCGCACTGCGAATCGGAATATTTGAATCCGGCGGCAATAGAAAGCACCTTGAGATATGTCTTTGATGCGAGCTTGCGGATAAAAGTATAGCCATCATATCCATCGGCGGAAATATTTCGCGAGCCGAGTATCACGTCAAAGTCGCTCTCTTCAAACTGCTTTACCATCTTTTCTATCACGTCCGTGCCGTAGGCGTTGTCACAGTCGGTAAAAATCACTATATCACCTGTGGAAGCGAGCATACCTGTGCGCACGGCACAACCCTTGCCCATATTCGGAGTATATGAGATAAGGCGCACGCGGCTGTCATCAGCACTTTTTGCTTCGACAGCTTTTCCGCATCCGTCGACAGAGCCGTCATCTACAAAAATCAGCTCCCAATCGCCGAAATGCTCCTTCATATATCCGTAGAATGTATCTATAGCTCCGTTTATTATGGAGCTTTCGTTATACATCGGTATAATAAGCGTTACTTTCATTTTTGTCCTCCGCGCAGGTGCCGGATTATACTTTGCTCCTGCATTTAAATTGATTATACAATATAATTATTAACTTTTCAAGTACAACTTATAAATTTATCATGATAAACTTTTGTATAAAATGAAAAAGCCGCACCACAGCAGGCTTTTAAGAAAACAGGGCGACCGAGGTCGCCCTTATTGCTTTTGTTAATGCACGCTTTTATGAACGGCAAATTCCTGATCGCGCATAGCGGCATCCATTTTGATAGTGCATACCTTATCTATGCTGAAAATACCCTTTTTTACGCTTGCATTTGTTTCTATTATGGGAACCATTTTTTCTATGGTTTCACCATAGCTGTATTTCTTTATTGATTCCGAATCGGTTTCCACAACGAATGTCAAATCCTTATATTCAAATGAGAAGGAAGCGGATTTCAGCTCAACGCCGGAATCAAGCAGGTCGGCATTGAAATTATATATGCCGCCGACAAACTGATAGGGATTGAGATCGTCTGACATTTCCACGCGATAGATGTTTTCCGCGTCGGAGAGATCATAGTGTTCTGTGATTGGAACGGTGCGGAACTTATAGTCGGTAGCATCGTCCTCAAATACATTCAGCCATGTTATTTTCTCTATGGAGTCGGAATAATCGCGTGAAAGGAGAAATTCGCGGATGCTCTTTTCCATGGCGACATTTGCGCGGTCTACGGAATAGCTGTCTGTAATCAGCACGGAAGAGTAGACGAATATTTTGAAATCGAGTCCGTCATTCCTGCATCTGGCATTGACCTCATATCTGCCGCTTGTTTCTTTGTTCTGCGTGTAGCTTACATACTCAAAATCGTAATTATTTCCGTATTTTTCGTGAAGGTAATTGAGTACATTTTTCTGCACGCTTTTTGAAGGGGTACAGCCTGCTGCCAATATTATAACGCATGAGGCAAGCAGTAAACAAAGCATTTTCTTGAGTAATGTTTTTTTCATATGTCTCAGCCTTTCTTTGTGAGATTTGAATCGGTGCTCGGAAAAACACAGGCGATAACCGCACTGCGCAAAGCTTTCACCATGTCGGAAAGCGGCAGGCAAAAGACATCCTGCCCGATATTTCCGCCCGATTCATAAGGAAGATGGATAAATCCAACCTGCATATTTCTTTTTTCTGTCATGTTCTTTGAAAGAGTATGGTATAGTACATCATTGCAGAGATAAGTTCCCGCGGAAAACGAATAAGAAACAGGAAGCCCGAGCGCGGAGACGGATTTTTTATCGCGGCAAAATCAAAAGTTGAAAAATATGCCGCATCACCGCCTGAAATGCACGGAAATTCCGCAGGAATGTCGGAATGTGAAGGGAAAAGCCCTTCATTGTCGCGGATAGCACCGCGAAGATTTATGCCTATGCGCTCAATACGTATGCACCTTGAGCCGCCCGCAAGTCCTGACAAAATAACAATGTCGGGTGAAAAGAGGTCGATTTCTCTTTCGAGGATATCTGTCGCCTTATCCCAGACAACGGGTAGGAAGAGCTTTTTTATTTCGGTGTTTTCGATATCCGGCAGAGCCGACACCGCGTCATAGGACGGATTTCTCTCTGCGCCGCCGAAGGGCTCAAAGCCTGTTATCAGCACCTTTTTCATCGCGGGAAAACACCTCACACTTTTCACTTAATTACTATTTTATATGTTTTCTTCCGAAAAGTCAAGGGTTTTTTGTAAAGTGAAGCATTTCTGTCCTGAGAATGAATTGAAATGAAATATAAGCGAGGAAAAATCTATTATCCCTGCCATTATTATATTACGCACCGTGGCGAAATATGTAGACCGAATGGCGTGGCTTTGGCAAAAACCGAAATATGCAATATAATATATCAGGAAATGATATGCCGCATATTTTTGTCATATTTTGGCATACGGTTTATTTATTTCCTTGACTAACAAAGCGGTAAAATCGGTAAAAATATAGTAGAAAGTTTTTTCTTTCAAAACTGTAAAAAGAGAGTGTGAAAAAAATTGACCGTAAAACGAGGAGATATTTTCTATGCCGACCTCAGTCCTGTTGTCGGGAGCGAGCAGGGCGGGCTGCGACCTGTTCTCATAGTGCAGAATGATGTGGGAAACAAATACAGCCCGACAGTCATCGCAGCCGCGATAACAAGCAGGCTTGACAAGGTGAAGCTCCCTACTCATATAGATGTCTATGCACGAAATTTCGGACTTGCAAAGGATTCAGTGATACTGCTTGAGCAGATAAGAACGATAGACAAAAAGCGTCTGCGTGAAAAAATGGGGCATCTCGACGAACTACTTATGCAGAGGGTGAATGACGCGATAACAGTCAGCTTCGGTCTTGCCGACGCAAAAAGCGATGAAGAAATACCCGCCTCGGCGGATACCGATATGACGGGTACGGTTATAGCATAAAAGGAAAGAGCAGAGGCGTTTTTCGCTTCTGCTCTTGTGATTTTGCTTTTGCGTGAGAAACCGTCTTCCGCAAAAAACGCAAAAGCGACGAACGGCGCGGGGCAAAACGCCACCGCACCGTCGTCAGGAAGGAGAAATATGAAGACTTTTATCTTCAGTCCGCCATGATTACATAATCATAGAGCGGCTGACCGCCGACAAGAACCGTTACTTCGGCATCGGGAACGACACCGAGAATGGTATCTGCGGCTTTGGAAGCGTTAACGTCATTTACATCGCTTCCGGTGAAAACGGTGAAGTTTTCAGACTCACTCACCGTAGTAAGCTGTTTGAGGCAGTCGAGACTGTTTTCGGCAACACATTTTATCTTGCCGTTTATCAGTCCCATGTAGTTATCTTTTGCTATGTTCAGCCCGTCGATATCGCAATCGCGCACTGCACGGGTTACAGTGAGGGACTTTACAGCCGAAGCGGCTTCCGTCATGGCTGAGAAATTCTCATCCGCTTCCGCTTCGGGATCGAAGCTCATCATGGCGGAGATGCCGGCAGGAACGGAATTTGAAGGAATTACGCGGACATTTTTGCCGAGCTCTTCCGCCGCCTGTGCCGCAACGAGATATACATTTTTATTATTCGGGAGAATGAATATATTCTCCGCGCCGAGGCTATTTGCACAGTCGATAATCTGCTTTGTGCTCGGGTTCATGGATTGACCTCCGAGAACAAAGCCGTCTACGCCGAGATCTGCGAAGACATCGCGTATGCCGTCGCCGTTGCAAACGGAAACGAAGCCGTATTTCTTTGTTTTTGCAGGCTCTTCGGGAATAGCGGCGAGTGAAGAATGCTGCTCGAGCATATTCTCGATTTTCACAGTGAGCAGAGTGCCAAAGCGGAGTGCCGAAGAGAGAACCGTGCCGGGTTCGTTTGTATGAATATGAAGCTTTATCACATTTTCGTCATCTACGAAAACCATGCTGTTTCCGAGAGGGAGAAGCGTTTTGTAAAGCTCACGCGCCGTATCTTCGCCGATATATTCGGCGCTCTTTTTCACTATGCACTCCGTACAGTAGAGAAATTCTATGTTTTCACCGGAAAATTCGGCGAAATTTGCCTTTGCCGCAGTATCATGGCTTTCGCCGCTCTCCGAGCAGACCACGGGATGGTGACGGAGTGCCGCAAGCATGCCCTGAAGCATCACGACAAAGCCCTTGCCGCCCGCATCAACAACATTTGCCTGTTTGAGTATCGGGAGAAGCTCGGGTGTTTTATTCAGAATGTCGATGCCCTCTTTTATTACATAATCGAAAAGCTCCTCGATATCGCCGAAGCTGTCGCTCTGCGCCTTTTCCATAGCTTTCTCGGCGCAGACACGCATGACGGTAAGTATAGTACCCTCCGTGGGCGTCATGACAGCCTTGTATGCTTCTGTCACGCCTGCCTTAAGCGCCTCTGCCATCTGAACTGAATCGGCTTCCTCAAGTCCCGCGAATGCCTTTGACATACCGCGGAAGAACATGGCGAGTATAACGCCGGAGTTGCCTCTTGCGGACATGAGTGTCATACCGGCAACATTCTTTGCACATTCGGAAAGATTGTCGCTGGTGCTTGCGAGTGAGGTGCGTACACGGCTCATTGTCATGCTCATGTTGACGCCCGTGTCTCCGTCGGGAACGGGATATACATTCAGATTATTGATTTCCTCTTTGTTGTTTTCCAGCGCGCTTGCGGCGGAAACAACCATATCGCGGAAGGATATTCCGGTAATTGTCATAATATAATTCCTTTCGGTTTATCTTGTTTCGCATATGCTGTAAACAGCAAGTGTACCTCTGCCGCAGTGCGCGCCGACAACAGGACCTATCTCCCCGATTACGGCATCCTTTGCGCCGGCTTCGAGTATCATTTCTTTCAGCTTTTCGGCGTCCTCTATGCTGTCGGAATGGTTTATGAATATTGTCTGGTTTTCAAAATCGCGTGCATTTTCGACTGTCTTATCGACGAGCATCTTCATGGAGGTTTTTCTGCCGCGCGCATTGAACATGGGGACGAGCTTGCCGTCATCGCTCATATGGAGCACGGGCTTGATGCCGAGCATTGTTCCGACTACAGCCTTTGCCGCGGAAACTCTGCCGCCGCGACGCAGATGATTGAGGTCGTCAACAGTGAACCAGTGCGCGATATGTCCCTTTGTTTCTTCGGCAAACTGTGCTACTTCCTCTATCGTTTTGCCCTCGCGTGCCTGCGCTACGCAGAGATTTACAAGCAGTGCAAGACCAAAGGATTCGCAAAGCGTATCTATGACGATAATTTTGCTATCGGGATATTTCTCGGAGAGATCCTGTGCCGCGATAGCGCTTATATTATAAGTGGAAGAAAGATTTGAAGAAAAGCTGAGGAAGAGAACATCGTTTCCCGCAAGGATTTCGTTTTCCATAACCTCGGTGGCAACTGCGGGGTTTACAGCGGCGGTTTTCGCGTGCTTGCCTTCCTTCATGCAGTCATAGAAATATCTTATGTCAAGATCTTCATTGCTTATCGGCTTTTCGCCGTCTATCTGAACGGTGAGCGGAACTATCTTTATTCCGAGCTCATTTTTCATTTCCGCCGTAAGGTCGGCAGAGGAATCAGTCAATATTGTAAAGGGCTTCATAAAATCAAACCTCCGTTTTTCGTATTTACAAAAGGTTAGTACCGCAGGGACGGAAAAAGTTACAGCAATTTGCAAAAAATATCAAAAAAATTTTTTGCCGTTTTTTCTATTGAATATCATGCGAAAATATGGTAGAATAAACACATAAAAAAGAAGCGAGGTAAAATGATGAAAAAATTCACGGGTTTTATGAAATATATAATCTCCGGCACGGGAGTTACGTTTATGATAACGACGCTGCTGCTCTGGGGCGCGGCGGCTTTTCTCAGAAACAAGGACGGGATGAATGCGGTCAGCTTCCGAAGCGATACCTTCGCCGCCATATTTGTTTTTGCTTTGCTCACGGCACTTATTTCTCTCGTGTTCAAGGCAAAGTTTATCTCTCCGGCGATACTGCGCCTTTGCCTGCATTTTGTGCTCAGCATGGGAAGCTTCATCCTTTTTGTATATATGACGGGAGTTACGAGCCGCGGAAGCGGTATGCTCGCGCTGACGGCGACGGTCGGCTTTGTTTATATCATCGTTGCGGCTGCAGTCTGCGCCGTGCGTGCGCTCGGGCACAAAAAGGCAAAGGAAAAGCAGAAATACGAATCGCTCTACAGCGACGAAAAATAAAATTTTGCAAAAAGAAAATCGCAGGCTTACTTCACACAGCCTGCGATTTTTTGTTTTCTGCTCTTTTCCGTAATTATAGCCCGAAGCCGCCATCCACGGAGATTATCTGCCCTGTGATAAATGAGGAAGCCTCGGAGGCGAGAAAATAAACCGCGCTTGCCACTTCTTCGGGTTTACCGATGCGCGAGAGCGGCGTTTTCTCCGCCAGAGCCTGCATATCGTCCTCACTGTAGCAGGAGTTCATCCTTGTATCAATAACGCCGGGAGCGATGCAGTTGACCCTGATATCTGCCGTTGCCAGCTCTTTTGCCAGAGCACGGGTCAGCCCGGTCAGCGCCGCTTTGGAAGCCGAATATGCGCTTTCGTTTGCCGCGCCCGCTATGCCCCACATTGATGATATGAAAATCATGCTCCCGCCGCGTCCGCTCATTTCACGAGCCGCCGCCTGCGCAGTAAAAAATGCGCCTTTTGTATTTACATTCATTATGCGATCGTATTCCTCTTCCGTCTCCGAGAAGAGCGGGCAGGCATGCGCCGCACCCGCGTTTATCACGGCGGCGTCTATCCCGCCGAATTCAAAAATTGCCTTTGATACAGCACGGCGCACCGAGCCGATGTCACATACATCGCAGTAAAAGGGAACTATTTTTCCCGCATATTCTTTTTCAAGGAGTCGCCCCACCTCCGCCTCACCGTTTCTATAGCAGGCGAGCACGCCCCAGCCGTTTTCGGCAAAAAGTCCGGCGCAGGCGCCGCCTATGCCGCCCGATGCGCCCGTTATCAAAACGCTTTTCATCATGCAAGTCTCCTCTTAGTTTTCGTATGTTTCGAGCACGCGAGCCGCCACTTCTGTACGCGAAATCTGCAGATCCATCGCCTGTTTTTCGATATATCTGTGCGCCTGCGGCTCGGAAAGCTTCAGATATTCCATCAGCACGAGCTTTGCGCGGTTGATTATCTTTTCCTCGGCAAGCCGCGAAACAAGAAGGGAATTTTCGTTTTTCATCGCGGCGATACGCTTCGGCACGCAGGCACATATGCCGAGATCGTGCCAGAGAGCCGCCTTGCCGACAGGCGAGTGCATAATGTGAACGCCGAGCGCGCGCAGAGGCTCCAGCTCCTCCTCGGTACATTTTTCACCCGCTATATAGAGAAAGCCGGAATCAAGCGGGGAGCACGCGGCAAATGTCTGCCCTGCGCGCTTGGCATTCATGCCGAGCGCAATTATGGCATCGCAATCAAAGCCGATAAGGCGAAGCTCTGGAGCGGACGAATACGATACGATATTCACTTTCCCGCCGGAAACCGAGCGGAGCATTTCCTCCATGCGGCGGGTGCTCTCCGCACTCGGACATATGAGCATCAGTGTCAAATTCATCCCTCCTTTCCGCTTTCCGAAAATATTACTTTATCTCGTCGAGGTTCATGTCGAAGCTCGGCAGTATATACTTCATGAAGTAGTCCAGCTCCTCGCACTGTTGCGAAACGAGCTTCTCATATGTTTTTTTCTTCGCACTCTCGAAATCGCGGTTTCCGCTACGTTCCTCCTCCATGCATTTGATATAGGCACATAGCTTGTCCGCCGCCTTGATGAGCGGGCGAAGCTCATCATCGCCGTCGAAGATAGCTCTGTAATCGGGGCGAAGCTCGGGCGGCAGTTTTTCGAGCAGGGTATTTACTGCGCGTTCTTCTACCTTCTGATAGCCGTTTTTCATATCGTCGTCAAAATATTTGACAGGCGTCGGCATATCGCCGGTATAAACCTCGGGAACATCATGGAAAAGCGCTATTGCCGCCGCGCGGTCAGAGTCGTAATTCTTCCCGAAGTATCTGTTGCCTATGAGCGCCAGAGCATGGGCAACGACGGCAACCTCGCAGGCGTGCTCACTGAGCGTTTCCACGCTTGAATTGCGCATCAGCCCCCATCTGCGGATATATTTTTGTCTGAAAACCAGAGCGTAAAAACCGAAATTACTCATTTTTCTACTCCATTATATTTTATTCTTCCTTATTATCATACCATATACGCGCAGAAATTTCAACTCTATTTTTCAAAAAAGAAGCGAGCAGACGACAGATGAAAGGAAAACGCAGAATATCATCGTGAGAAGCGCGGAGAGGAGCGTATGTCGCGTTTTCTTTATGCCGACGGAACCGAAATAGACTGCCGAAATATACAGCACGGTATCGCCCGAGGCGGCGATGACAGAGGCGACGCGCGCGGCAAAGCTGTCCGCTCCGCACCTGTGGTAAAGCTCGGCGAGCAAGGCACTCGAGGCACTGCCGGATACAGGGCGCGTCAGCACGAGCGGGAGTATATCCGCAGGTATGCCGAGCCGCACCGCAAGAGGGGAGACGAGCCGCGCGGCAAAATCGAGAAAGCCCGATGCGGAGAGCATCGACACGGCCACGAGCAGGGCGATGAGGGTAGGCAGCAGCTTTACGCAGGTGACAATACCCTCGTTTGTGCCGAGCAGAAAATCATCGAAGCCCGCTTTCTTTGAGAAGGTCAGCATAGCGCACACAAGCAGCATGACGACGGGAATAACGAGAGCGGAGAGGAGCTTCATGCACTGCTCCTTTTCGGGAAGAAAAAGCGGAAGCCGCGCGCGAAAATCACGGAAACAATCATGCATACGCCGGAGCATATCCAGACAGCCGTTATTATGTCAAATGGGTCAGCCGCTCCGGCAGCCTGCCGCAGAGCGATGACCGTGGACGGCATAAAAGAGAACGCCGAGGTATTCATTACGACAAAAGTGACCATATCATCGCTTGCATATTCTCCGTCGCAGTCGGCGGAGAGCGCCTCCATGGCTTTAATTCCGAAGGGTGTGGCTGCATTTCCCATGCCGAGCATATTTGCGCTGATATTTGCCGCTATTTCTTCACGTGCGATGCCTTTTTTCATGCTCTCCGGAAAGGCAATGCGAAGAAGGGGAGAGATGAGCCGCGCGAGAAACCCGCAAACGCCGCATTTCTGCATTACCTTCATCACGCCGCACCAGAGCGCCATCATACCCATGAGCGAAATCGTCAGCGTAACGGCGGTACCTGCACCCTCCACGACAGCAACCGAAAGCGCCTCGATGTTCCCGCTTATCAGAGCAAAAACGAAAGAAATCGTACAAATTATGCAAAATATCGTTTTTATCATTATAAACAACCTCTTTATTTAGAAGAATTTGAGAAAATTGTAAATATAAGGCAATTATCATTGACTATCCGAGAAAATTATGATATTATGTCATTACAAACCAATATTTTTCAGGAGGAATTAAGATGAAATCAACCGGTATTGTAAGACGGGTAGACGAGGTTGGGAGAATTGTACTTCCTATGGAGATAAGAAAATCACTCAATATTGATACGCGCGATCCTGTCGAAATTTTTGTGGATTCAAACCAGATAATCCTTCGCAAATACGAGCCTGCCTGCATTTTTTGCGGGAGTGCGGATGATGTCCGCATTTTCAAGGGCAGAATAATTTGCAAAAGCTGCGCTAAAGAGCTTTCAAAGTAATTATATTTTCCTCGTTTTGGCTTTATTACATAAATATAAAATGCGTCGGACTATTCCGACGCATTATTTTGTTTCGGAGGTGCTTTGACAAAAAAGCTCGCCACGGCAAAAGCCGAAGCGAGCTTTTATTATACTTTTGCAAATACAGCCGACTGTGCGGGGATTCTGATTTTTTTGCCGTCTGCTTCCGCTTTGCCGCCGAATGAGTAGAGCACCTCTTTTGCGATAAGCCCGCATTCAAATTCGGCGGGTCTTGCCGAGGGATTTATCACTGCGAGTATCTTTTCGCCGTCCGCTTCTCTCGTATATGCGAGCGGATAGGCGTTCTTTTCCGCATAGATAAAATCTATCTTTCCTCTGCTTTCGAGCGCGGGGTGCGCCTTGCGCAGAGAAATGAGCTTCTTAACCTCGTGATACAGCGAATTTTCGTCTGACATGCTTTTTTCAACAGTCGGGCGGTTCGGGTCCGGGTCGAGCGGGATATAGAGCTTATCAGGCGCGGAATTTCCGAAGCCTGCATTTGCGCCGCTGTCCCACTGCATAGGCGAGCGCGAGCCTGTCCTGCCGTAGCCGCCCTCGACAGAGGTCAGCCCTTTGACATAGCGCATGCCTATCTCATCGCCGTAATAGATAAAAGGTGCACCCGGCATGGAAAGAAGAAAGGCAAAAGCCAGCTTCATTTCCGTTTCGTCGAGAGTCAGCGCCATGCGGCTCATATCGTGGTTTCCCGAGGGAATGCAGATAAGCCCCTTGCCGTCGGTCTTGGCGTAGCTTTCCTTATATTTATTTACAAATTCCGAGATATCGCCTACGGCTTTTGCGGAGAAATACGGCTTGTCTGTACGAAAAAGCTCGGGATAATGTGATGGTCCGAAATGAAGCAGAAAATCCATATGGAAGCCGCCGAGGAGTGATTTGTCGGGCTCGCCCCATTCGGAAACGAGCACTGCCTCGGGATATTCGGCATCGAGAAAAGAGCGGACATTCTGCCAGAGGGAGATATTGCCCTTGCCGTCCTCGTCGTTTTTGACGAGCGAACCCGCCATATCGACGCGGAATCCGTCGCAACCCATGCCGAGCCAGAAGCGCATGATATCCTTCATTGCCTCCAGCGTCGCTCTCGGTCCCTCCGCGTCCATCGGCTGCTGCCATGGGCGCTCGGGCTTATAAAAACCGTAATTGAGCGCGGGCTGATGCGAGAAGAAATTTACGGCGCATACGCCGTTTCGCGGGGAAAAACCGAGAATGCAGTTCATGCCGGGCTTTTCCCATATGCTGCCGGTCCATACATAGCGGTCGGTATATTCGTTCTTTTCCGCTTTCATTGACTCCATAAACCATTTGTGCTTTACGGAGGTGTGCCCCGGGACAAGATCGAGCAGGATTTTCATGCCGCGGCTGTGCACCTCGCGGAAGAGCCTTGCAAGGTCATCGTTTGTTCCGTAGCGCGGCGCGACGGTATAATAGTCGGAAACATCATAGCCTGCGTCTCCGAAGGGCGACTCAAAGAGCGGATTCAGCCATATCGCATCGCATCCGAGGTCTTTTACATAATCGAGTTTCTCGATGATTCCGTTTATATCTCCCATGCCGTCTGCATTTGAATCGCGGAACGACTGCGGATATATTTCGTAAAAGACGGCAGTGTCAAGCCAATGTGCCATATAAATCTCCTTTTTCAGAGGTTCAGAATTTTTCGGTTTCAAAAGCGTCCCACGGGATATTGACCGTCTTACCCTGCGAGATGAGCTCGTCTATATGCAGAAGGAGAGGGAACTGCTCCTTTGTCGCTTTGCCGGCGGCGATAAGCTCTTTGACAGCCTCTGACGTTCTGCCGGCGATTACAATGGATTCAAGCGTTACTCCGCGGAGAGTTTCCATGGCGTCGTCAAATGACATGCCTTCGCCGAGAAGAGTACCGATGCGGCGGGTTCTTCCGCCGAATACGGTGACATAAAGGTCACCTGCGCCGAGCGTGATATTTTCCGGTCCGCCCTCGCAGATATCGAGCAGGCGGATCATTTCCTTTACAGCCTGACCGAAGAGTGCCGCCTGGGAATTGTAATGCTCAAATTGTCTGCCCTCGCGCTTGTATGACATGCCGATGGCAAGCGAAACGCCGAGCGCATATGCATTTTTCAGTGCAACGGCGCACTCAACACCGCGGACATCGGTCGAGAGGCTTACATGATAGTAATCCGTTTCGAAGAGGGAACGAATCCAGCGGAGCTGCTCGATATTTTCGCCGCAGAATGTAACCTCAGTCGGGTCGTGGTCGGCAAGCTCATAGCTTGTGCAGGGACCGCCGACTGCATTGAAGGAAATCTTCTTGTCTGTCTTTGAGCGGTATACCTCGGGATATGAGATAAGCTTGCCTGCGCCGAGATGAACCATGCCCTTTGTTATTGAGAGCACGGGAAGCTCCTCGGGAATAACAGGGATAATATTTTCGATAAACCAATCGAGACCGAAAGAAGAAACGCCGCCGATAAGCAGGTCTGCTCCTGCCAGCGCCTCCGCAAATTCCTCATACTGATAGTATGTGATGCCTGCCGGCATTTTTCTTTTCAGCGTGAGATGCTCTCCCGTCGCTCTCGCGTGGTCGATTATCTCGCGGTCGAGCGGAGTGCCGACGATTCTTATCGTGTTGCCGTTGTCGGCGGCGGGGAATGTTATGGCACTGCCCATCATGCCTGCGCCGATTACTGTGATTACTGCCATTTTTATTCTTCCTTTCAAATTAAAAAATCAGATGTTTCCCGAGGTGAGCTTTATCAGCAGGTTCAGGTCATCCGGCTGAACCTTTGCCTCGTGTGCCGCGCGGTTTCGTTTTACCGCGCCGCATTTTTCGCATTTGTGAATGATGATATATCCCTTTTTCGGGTCGGGCTCCACCCTTATCGGGCGCATGATACCGCCGCATGGATTAGCTCTGTCTCCCGGGTTTATATCGACATGGAGCGAGCAGAGGCATCTCGGGCAATGATTGCGCGAACTGTAGCCGAGCGGTTGAACCTCAAGTCCGCAGTTTTTGCAGATGAACGAGTTGTCGTTTTTCGTAAAAAGCTTCTGCTCCGTATATCTCACCTCCGAATATTTTTCTTCATATATTATGCTACAAAAAAAGCCTTTTGTCAAGTATTCCGCTTGACTTTTCGACATGATTGTGCTAAACTTCAGATGTAAATATATTTTTTCAAAACGGAGGAATACTTACGATGAAAATAGGTGTACAGACAGCTCATACGATAGACGCGCTCGGCATAGACGGCGCTTTTGACGCATATCGTGCCGCGGGCTTTGATTGCGTCGACCTCAATCTCGACGACCGCCCCAAAATCTCTTGGAACGAGCTTCGTGAAGGTGCGGAGGATCCTTTCTTCGCGAGCGAAGAGGGATATATGCCTTTTGTCAATGCCGTGAATGCGGCAAGCAAACGCACGGGAGTGAAGATAGGGCAGGTTCATGCGCCTTTTCCGCTCGGCTTCCGCGGACTGGAAAAGGCAAACGAACGCGGTCTGCGCTGGGCTAAGACATCCATAGAAATATGCCGTCTTTTCGATTGTGACAAGATAGTCATTCACCCGCTTTTTGACGGAAGCCTGAGGCAGCACCCGACGACGAGAGATGAGGAATTTGAAATGAACATTCCTTTCTATTCCGCACTCATCCCGCTTCTTCGCAAATATCATATCATCTGCTGTCTTGAGAATATGTGGGCTCAGGACTGGCAGACAAAGAAGATATACAGCACGGTCTGCTCGGATATGAGCGATGCCTGCAAATATATCGACCGTCTCAATGAGATAGCGGGCGAGAAGCTTTTCGGTTTCTGCCTTGATATCGGTCATCTCGCGCTTTGCTCGCTTGATAATTACGATGCGATAAGAGAGCTTGGCGACCGCCTTGTGACGCTTCATATCCATGATAATCAGGGAGGCATAGATGATAATCATGTTATCCCGTATATGGGAATCATCTATTGGGAGCGCTTTATTCGCGGGCTTGCCGATGCCGGATATAACGGCACGCTCAGCTTTGAGACGGCGGGGCAGTACAGAAAGGTGCCGACGGATCTGCTCCCCACCATGCTGAACTGGACGGCGGACATAGGCAGATATTTCGATAAGAGAATAGCCGAAATAAGAAACGGCAAGTAATTTTGTTAAGGTAAATGCAAAAAAAACAGGAGCGTGCGCTCCTGTTTTTTCATGTATTCTTATTTCATCTTTTTGTATGTGTCGCTCATAGCTTGGTCGAGAACATTCTGGCAGGTCTTGGAAGCGGAGGCGATAGCCTTGGAGAAGTTATTCTTTCCGCTTGTTACCATTTCGCCGATTCTGTTTATAACTCCGGTGCTTCCGTTCCAGATGCCGTAGTCACAGCGCGCTGATTTCAGAACGATATCGAGCATTTCGCCCGCGCCGTCATCACAGAGACACTGGGTCTTGATGCATTTGATGTATTCGGGGTAGAGAAGCATTTCGGAATGGTAGCCGAATACTTCAAGGAACTGTGCGGTAGCATTCAGATCCTTGATTGTTTTGGTAACCTGAAGTCCGTAGCCTCTGTTGCAAATGAATGTGCCGTATTCTTCCTGCTCCTCGCTGTACTTCGGGAAGGGAATAACGGAAATGCGCTTTTCGCTGAAATCTATGCCGTAGTTTATCAGCTCCTCATCGGAGTGCAGTCTTATCAGCCACTGAGTATTGAAGAGAGCCTGACCGTTTGCGACGGCTTTGACCGTATTTAGCTCGCCTATCTGACCGAAAGCGGGGCTTTTGAATACCGATGCGGCTTTGTCTATGACGCTGCTCACATATGCAGCATCGGTGTTTTCTTTGGTCAGGGAGGAATATTGGTCATTTTCGTCTTTGATTACGGATTTGATTCCCGCACCGTAGATGAAGCCGAGCTGAGAGAGGACATTGGGGTTAGTGACAAAGCCGAAGATATCTCCGCCGTCAAATGTGAGTTGCGAGTCGCCGTTCACATCGACTTTAGCCGCTTCCATGAGCGTTATCATGGTTTCTATCGTCCACTTGCCGTCCTTTACTGTCTGGTAGAGGTCGATATCGGTTTTGCCCGATGCCTTTGCGCGCTCGTAAACATCCATATCGGCAAACATTGTGACTATCGAGTCATACATATTGAGATTGAACTTGCCCGAGATGGAATGAACGACTTTCGTGCCCTCGTATGTGAAGCTGAAAGCATCGATATAATCCTGATTCCACCAACTGTGGTTGAAATCGATATCGAGACTTGCGATGTTCATACAGGATTCACGAATGCCGTAAAAAAGCCGCAAGAGAAAATCGTAATTGCTTGTACCCAAAGCAATATCGTTGTCGATAAGGCTTCCGGGGCTGTCTGTCTTGGTGTCTCTTATCTTGCAGTTGTAGAGATTTTCGACGACGGCGTTTCGGTTGATTATTGCTTCCGTTATCAGGTCGTCACTGCCTGTAGCCTCTGCATAGATTTCATAGCAGTCCCAGCCGCCGCTCCAGCCCTTGGAAACGGCAAAGTTGAAGGTCTTGCCGCCGAAGTTTACATCCATGAAGTCGGGATGCTTTTCTTTGCCTGTAAGCTCCGTCGAGCCGCCGGGGACAGTGGTTCCCGCGGCGTCGCTTGTCGAAGCGGTCGTTTTGTCTGAATCAACTGTCGTACCGTCAGTTTTCTCGGTGTCGCTTGTTCCGGCGGTGCTTTCCGTCGTTTGCGGATTTGTTCCGGTTGTCGTGTTTTCGGGTTCTTTTCCTCCCCCCACATGCGGCAAGAAGCAGTACGAATACCAGCATTGATGCCGCAAGGAAGAGAGACAGCGCTTTTTTCATAGTGGTTTCTTCCTTTCATATTATATATTTAAATACTTTGAAAAAATCAAAATATTTTCGGATGTTTGTGGGGGTGTGAGTAGAAAAAATCAGTTCAGCTTATCGTAGGAATCCTTCATATATGTGGCAAGAATATCATCTGCCGCCTTACTTGCGGAGGAGATAGCCTTGGAGATATTGTTTTTGCCGCTTGAAATCATGCCGCTTATGCGTCCTATTATGCCGACATTTGTATTGTAGTGACCATAATCAACAAATGTGGATTTGAGAACAATCTCAAGCATTTCGCCCGCGCCTTCATCGCAGAGGCACTGGGTCTTGATGCACTTGATATATTCGGGGTAGAGAAGCTTTTCGGAGTGATAACCGAATACCTCGAGGAACTGAGCTGCCGCCGTATGGTCGGTGATAGCCTTGGAAACCTGAAGTCCGTAGCCGCGGCTGAAGATGAAGGAATGATAATCCTCCTGATTCTCATCAAATTTCGGATAGGGAACGACAGAGATACGCTTTTCGCTGAAATCTATGCCGTAGTTTACAAATTCGTGGTTGGAATGAAGTCTTATCGTCCACTGTGCGCTGAAGAGCGACTGACCGTTTGCCAGTGCCTTTACGCTGTTGAGCTCACCTATAGAGCCGAAAGCAGGGCTCTTATATACTTTGGTTGCTTCATCTATAACCCTGCTTACATAAGCCATGTCGGTATTGGAAGCATTGATGCTGACATACTGGTTGTTGTCATCCTTCATAACGGTCTTGATTCCCGTTGAATAGAAGAATGCATATTCGGAGATGGAATTTTTATGTGCAATGAATCCGAAGATATCGCCGTCATCAAAATTCAGCTGAGAGTCGCCGTTTACATCGACTTTAGCCGCATCCATGAGCTCAAGCATCTTTTCAACTGTCCATGTTCCGTCCTTGACGGTCTGATAAAGGTCGATATTTGTCTTGCCGGAAGCAACGGCGCGGTCATATACATCCATATCCACGAAGAGCGTGTTTATTGAATCGTACATGATGAGATTGAATTTGCCCGAAATCGAGTGAAGGACCTTTTTGCCGTTGTAATCGAAGCTGAAGGTATCGATATAATCCTGATTCCACCAGCTGTGGCTGAGATCTATATCAAGATTTGCGATATTCATGCATGAGGAAGAGAGATTATACCAGAGTCTCATGAGAAAATCGTAATTGTTTGTTCCGAGAGCGATATCGTTGTCCACAAGGCTCTGAGGGTCATCGCTTTTGGTTTCTCTTATCTTGCAGTTGTAGAGGTCTTCAACTACGGAATTTCTGCTTATTACGGCTTCCGTGATAAGATCGTCTTTTCCGGTGGCTTCCGCGCATATCTCATATGTGTCCCAGCCGCCGCTCCAGCCTTTTTGCGTAACAAAATTGAATGTTTTACCGCCGAAGTTCACATCCATGAAGTCGGGATGCTTCTCTTTGCCTGTCAGCTCTGTTGAGCCGCCGGGGAGAGTGGTTTCCGTTTCGGTTGCCGAGGTTGTCGTGCCGACGCTTTCGCCGGAAGATGAAGACGTTGTCTTGCTTTCCGATGTGCTTTCCGTCGTCTGTTTTGTGCTGTCGGTTGTCACATCGGGGTCTTTTTGGTCCCCGCAAGCGGCAAGCA
>OLGE01001444.1_pt1 | contig 24336 bp, 15 predicted proteins | sample 1605151 | NCBI WGS metagenome assembly OLGE01 (sample SAMEA3888912, study PRJEB22519) | human gut metagenome | biome: human gut; feature: human-associated habitat; material: faeces | place: Denmark | collected 2010
CACTTTCAACACTTCATTTCCACGTGTTCATCTTATCGGTTTTTCACCTTCAAGAGAAACGAAAATCATTTGGCGCAGAACGAAAAATCGCTTGCCTGAGATTGAAAAATCATTTGGCGCAGAAAAATCCGCCGATGAAAGCCAACCTTTTTAGAAGTACACGATATTTACAAACCTGCGCTCTTGGAATCTAAAAAGCACCAAACGCTCCGGACATTACGGCCACAACCGAATGCCCGGAGCGTTTCCTTATGATGTACGTTCCGGCCTACTTGAAGAAACGGAACGCTTGTTTGCCTTCACCGGTAACAATCTGAAGCAGATAGGTGCCGGAAGCCAGACGCGCCAAAGAGATTCTGCCCGAACGTCCCTCGCACCGGTATTCCGTGGAAAGCACGCGTCCGGAGGGATCCACGATGCTTAAACCGCATTCGCCGTCCTCGGGCAGGCCTTCAATCCACAGGTCGTCGCCGACGCGGCGCACCGACATCTGTCCGGCATTCACTCCCTCTACTCCATCGCCGGAGAAACCTTCCTTATGGAGGGTCAACTCGCCGTACACGGAAGTGTCCTCCAAAGAGGTGGCACGCACCACGATGTCTCCGTTGCCCGTTTCGGTCGGGGTCAGGATGCCGTCTTCATCCAAAGTGGCCAGACCGGCTCCCTGTACCACGCTCCATGCTACGAGTTGGGAGGCATTCGCGGGTTGCACGGATGCCTGCAAGTGCAACCGCCCGGTGAGGGGAGTCAACTGCGTCGTACCTTCCACCGTGGTCACTGTGACCGACTGCGGCAGGATGCCGAAATCCTTTTTCACGACGGTCACACGGGCCTCGATGTCCGTTCCGTCCACGGTCGTGGCGCATACCACGATTTCACCGTTCTCCTTTCCCCGGGCCGTCAACACGCCGTTTTGAGTCAGCGAGGCCAGCTCGCTGCCTTCCAGAATCTGCCAATTCACCGTACGGATATCCGCCATGGCCGGCAGGATTTCGGCCTGCAAATGCAACGTGGGTTGAGAAGGTGTCAGCACGAGTTCCTTCTCTATGGCCAGCACGTTCAACTGTTCGGCAGGTACCACCGTCCATGCCCCGTCCGTGCATACCACATTGGAGCGACCGCTACCGGACGACCTGTCCTTGGATGTCCTCGTCATCGGTTGCCATTCGTCGGAATAGGTCTCGTCATACTCCAAGGCATAGAAATACGTCCCGTCCCCGGCGTTCAGGTCGGTGTAGGCCGTATGGGCACCCGACACCTCGGCCAACAGTTCCAGACGGTCGGCAGACGTTCCGCGCAAAACGCGGTAACTGTCCACAATGCCACCCTCGTAGGCGTTCCATATCAGGTTGACGGCACCGCCCACTCCTTTGTTCAGCATCAGATGCGTACCGCTGTGCACACGGCTGACCGGACTTTCCACACCGAACGTCGTGCCCAACTTGATGCAATAGCGGTCGGACGAGACAGAGGGATTAGAGGACGTGTCTACGAACTCTCCCGCCCCTGGAGCCACCTGCGCAATGCAGTCGAACGCATTGTAACGTCCGCTCTCCTTATATATATTCACGGTAGTGACGAAATCCGGCATGCCGGGCATGTCCCACGTCACTTTGTTCTTGCCGGTAGCCGCATCAATGCCTACCAAACGGATAACGGGCACAGGCACTTCGCCCACGATGCGGATGTGCTTCTCTTCCGATTCCACCACGCCGCACACGGAATCGCGCACCGACAAGCGGAAGGAATAATCACCGGCATCGGGGAACACCGCCTTGGCTTCCCGGCTCCCTACGCGGAGCAGCATCTCGATACGTTCGTCCGACAGCTTCACGTCGATGTCCTCGCGGGAAGCCTGCGCAAAGGCTTCGGGAAGCGTGAAGGTAATCTCCGTCCCGGCCAGTCCTTCGGCGGGGAAGTCGAACGAAAGGTCGATGTCGCGCACCATCACGTTCTTAGTGGCCGTTTCGCCATCTGCCGTGCGGACGGTCACGGTTTTCAGCCCCGGCTCGTCCCATGTCACTTCAAACCGTTTCCCTTCCTGACCGAGAAGCGTCCCGCCGTCCCAGTCCCACTCGGCGGTTTGCAAAGCGGCATCGGGCACATTATACGTCAAAGCCACAGCCTTGCGCGGTGCCGTCACCGTAGGTCCGGCGATGAACTGCTCGCTCACCTTAAAGGAATAGGTCTCCGACATGGGCGAATGGGCATCCCACAGGTCTATGGCCTGTACCTGCACCTCATATTCCTGTCCGGCCTCGAACCGCTCGATGGGAATCATCTTGCGCGTGGCTTTCTGGTAATATGCCCCGGGAATGACCGCTGCCTTGCCGTTTCCGCCGTTCAGCGGTGAGATGATATAAGCACCTTCGCCTTCTGCCCCTTTCTTCTTCACGCTCACATTGTAGCGCATCTGCATGGCCGGGGTTTCCTTGTCGGAAGCATCATCCCATTCCAACAATATGCCGAGGCCTTCCTGGGTGGCTCGTACGTGGACCGGGGCCTCGGGGGCGGTGTTCTCGATGCCGGTGCGGAGCAACGTTACCCCGTCATTCCCTGCATGATAAAAATCAGGAACACCGTCATGGTTCACGTCGGCCATGCCATCCACAAATCCCAACTCCTGATTGTGCAGCACTTCTATCCGTCCCGAGCGGTCGCGCTCCATATAAAGTATGGCATATTCCTTCTTGCTCACGTTTTGTTCGTAGAAATCATAGTACACCAAGATGTCCGGGCAGCCGTTGTTGTCGAAATCGGCTATTTTGACCACTTCTACAGTATAACGGCTACTGTGAGCGCTTTCAAATACAAATTTGACCGGAGTGCCGAACGTGTAATCCTTATTGCCGAAGCAAATGCCTATCACATCCTTGTCTACTCCGTCATTACCGTAAGTCACGACCTTGTCCGGCACGCCGTCGCCGTCCATATCTTCGTAAGCGACTATCGTACCTTCACTACCGGGAGAGTAACGTACGTCGAATTCCAAACCGCCGTTGTTCAGGGCAAAGGCATCTTTCCATTTCCCATCTACCCTGCCACGTGTGGAGAAGATGTCGAGCAAGCCGTCACGATTGACATCGTATAAAAATTCTATCTGTATCCAATTCCCGTCTCCGTCATCCAAGGTCATTTTCTCAAAATTGGTATTGTCGCCCTTGTTGACATAAAACTCGGACGGTGCGTAAAACCCGACCGTAGCATCCACCAGCTCGAGGAAACCGTCATTGTCCAAATCCGCAAAGCCGTGCTCGACCAGCAACGGATTGGTATCGAGGGCCTCAAAGTCGCGGCCTCCGCGATGAAGAATCAGGTTGCCCTTATTGTTCCGTACCGCAAAATCGGCATCCCCATCCATGTCAAAGTCCAAAACGGGGGCTTGGCCTCCCATACCGGCACGAGACTCCACCGTAAGGTTTGAATTGAAAATGGTCCCCAGTTTTTCAAACCTTCCGTATCCGTCATTTACGTAAAAGCCGTTTTGGTCCAAGACATCCAATATGCCGTCTCCGTCCATATCCCAGAACAAAACCGGCCAAGTCATCCCCAATGCCTCGTGGGAAACCTGCTGCCATGAAACACGCTGCACCGTCACGACCTTTTCGCGTACATCCTCCGTGCCATCCGCCGGATTCGTCACCGTCAGGCGGAGATGCTTCTCGCCGGGCACGCTGAACGTCAGCCATACCTGTGCACTGTCAGCCGAGGCCTTTATGGCTTTTCCTCCGTCGAAATCCCAAGCGTAGTCCAACCCGTCGGCACGGGAAGCTGCCGTCAGTACCAACGTGTCTGCCGCTGCCAACTCATCATCCGACACCGTGAACGCTGCCTGTACGAGGTCGTGCCTGTACACCACCTCGTCCGACCACGCCGAGCCTTTGCCCATCGGGTCCACCGTCTGTATGGCAATGTAATACGTACCCTGCTTCCAACGGCTCACATCCAACGTGGCATCCAGATTTGCCCCCATGTTGCCGTGGCGGAAATCGCGTCGGCTGCCATCGGCATTCGCCCCCGAGAAATAGATGTCGTCCTTACCGGGCGCACTGCCGATGCGGAGGGCATAAGTCAAATCCACGGTAGAAGTCTCCTTGTCCTTTCCCTGCTGCCAGGCAATCTTCAGCTTGCCGCTCTTGCGGTCGAGGTTTACCGACGGGGCGGACATGCGTTGCGGGGCTTCGTTGGCCGGGATGCCCTGCAAAAGAGGCAAGTCTTTGGTGGCCCAATAACCTCCAGCCTTCTTCGTCGTATCGGCCAGGAACTCCAAACGTCCGTCATTATCTATATCCGCCACGGTGATGTTCTCGTCCAAACGGCTCACAACCGCTTCTTGCCAATCGGTACCAGAACCTTTGCCCCGTTCATAAAAGAAAGTCGCGTCCACTTGCATCACGGACGGTTCTTCCACTTTTTTCATGTCGTCCAACCGGAACAAATACAACCCGTGCACGGAAGAACATCCATAGTCGTTCCCTTCATCATTCTGCACGCTCGCCAAGAGTTCCATATAACCATCGTTGTCGTAATCGAGGCACTGCCCGAACGCCCACTTCGTCTTGAAAGAATGCTCATGAATTGCAAACTTCCCCTTGCCGGTGTTTTCCGCAAAAACCAAAAACGAAAAAGTGGAAGACGAGAGGTAGTCGAACGTCAGCAGAATATCCACGTCACCATCCTTGTCGAAGTCATAGCAATGGATGTTCGTCACGTCCAAGTCCTTCATCAGTGTTTGTTCCTCGAAACGGTCACCGCCCAAGTACGTACGGGTGTACACACGTTTTCCTTCCGTATCATTATAGATGTAGTCGGGAATACCATCACCGTTCAGGTCCTTCACGGTCAGCTCGCCCGGCTGTGGAGAGGCCACGAAACGGTTGTCGCCCATGTTATAGAAAATCGTGCGCGGCCCTACCAAATCCATATAACCGTCACGGTTCACGTCGATGGCCTGCGTGAATTTGTAACTTTCATCTACCGTAGGGCTTCCGCCAATGAACATCCCGTCACGCAACGATGGCAAGTCGCTGATATCGAATTTTCCGTCAGCTTCCTCTGCCTTACGAGCCACCAATGAATCGGCCTGCACGCGCGAGAGTGTATCGATACGCGTGGGGGTAAATGTCCCGTCGGGATTTTGGTAAAAGATGCTCCAGTCCGTGTTGTTGAACGCAAACAAGTCCGGCAACCCGTCGTGGTTCACGTCCAACGGATAAGCGGAGTTGCTTCCATCCATCAGGGTATAAGTACCATCTGCCCCACCCAGAGCTATCTCAATCTTGCGGAAATCCGCGAAAGCACGATTGGCAAAATCAGGTATGCCATCATTGTTCAGATGCATCATCACACGATCTTCATCCAGATAGGTGAAAGGCAAATCCAACAGGAAATCCTGTGCATAACAGCCGGGGGCGTGCCAATGGTAACGAGCCTTGAACTTTCCGTCCTTGTCTATCCTATAATATTCCTTCTTCCCGTCGCCGTCAGCATCGTACAACCAAGCCGTACTGATATTACCGAACTTGCCAAGCAAAACGGGTAAGTCTTCTGCATTGCATTTCAAGCAACACTCGATTTCGCTTCCCAATCCGGAAACAACTCCAGTCTTGTACTTGTATTTGGCCAAGGTTTGATCGAAAACGATACGGTTGCCGTAGCGATATGCGCCAACCCAATCATACGACCGCTCCGCATCAAACCCCGAAAGCGTGGACAAATCGAACCAACCATCCACCACGGGTGACGCACCGACGGCCATTTGACCGCTGCCATTGAAAGTCTCCAACTGTGCTTTCTCGTTCAAATCTAAGGTTATCAAGGAGTTTCCCGAGCAGTCCAATACCTTTAATTCCGGACAATGCCTCAAATCCAAGGTTGTCAAGGAGTTTCCCGAACAGTCCAACACCTTTAATTTTGGACAATGTCTCAAGTCTAACGCAGTCAAACCGCATTTCGAGCACTCCAAATGCATCAATCCCGGAGATGCGGACAAATCCAATGTGCCTAAAGAAAGGGAAGGAAGTATCAAGGTTTCCAACTTCGGACAGTCCAAAGATAGAGACGACAAAGAAGGACCGTTATTCAATTGGAAATACTCCAATTTTTTGTTTTGACGCAAATCAAGTTTCTCCAAGGTAAAAAGTCCTCCAATCTTCAAACGTACAAGATCCGCATTGGCACTTACATCCATTTCGTCCACATCGACCATCTTCAACTCCAAGTCCTGCAAATAAATGAAATGTTCCACGCCTTTCAACGAAGTAATGGTGGATCTATATTCCGACAAATCAATCCGTGTCACAGCCCGCACCTCTTCATCGTCCAAAAGTTTGTCCCCATTGGTGTCGAAATTAAGCCTGACATAATTCCGTAAACCAGAATTCGGAAAATGGGCTTCATCTATCGGCACCTGTGCCGCAGACAAGAGGAACGAAGCCGTCCCCATGGTCACCAATAATAGTCGTTTCATCATAAAGTCTCTTTAAAACAACAAACCGCCAACCGACCTCCCTCCGTTGACTTAAATGATACTCATAATAAGGAATACTACAACAAAAAAGCGTGGGAGATCTGTATCCGTCACCCGTCCCACGCTTCGAGGCTCTCGCATTGCCCATTGTAGTAGAACGAGCAACGCAGAACCCACGCCGATGAGTTTATATAATCCCCCTTGGAATTTGCCTTCTTCCTTCTGCCCATAGGAGCAAATGGACAAAACAATCCCTCGGGGATATTTATAAAAACATCCCATGGGCATCTACCGTTGCATAGTTCATGACTACAATTTTGAATTTGCGAGATTCGAAGCGTCAAGAACCAGCGCGTGATAAACGCCTTCTTATTTATAGCGGTTCCCCTCTCCCTCCCCGTCCACTCCCATTCCCCTCTGCCGCAAAGGACAGATGTTCCTGTTCGTATCGGCGCAGGTCGCCTTGCTTGGATCGGCCTACCGGTCGCTACCGGACATCACGGCACAGCAAGAATCACCGGGAACCCAATGCAAAGTTAATCTTTTTTAAGGACCAATTCCATAAAGAACGGACAAAATTTTGAAGTTTTTGTCGTCCGCCCTCCTTTTATCCTTTCATATTCAACGCTTCCATGAAACGGCGAATCACTTCGGGCTTACCTGTATGCTTGCCGTCGTCTTCGCTCAACTTACAAGTATCGTTGTAGAAAGTCCATGACTCCGTGATTTTCACGGCCACCAGTTTGATGACGATGTTCATGGGCTTCACGCCCTCGAAATCATTTGTGAAGTGCGTGCCTATCCCGAAAGAAGGTTGGCAATACTCCCGGGCGTAACGTTGTATCTCTATCGCACGGTCCGTGTCGAGCGCATTGCTGAATATGACTTGCTTCGTGCGGGGGTCGATGCCTAACGAACGGTATTTCTCCACAATCCTTTGCAGTTCCGCGCGGTTGTCGCCGCTGTCCACGCGAAGACCTTTGAACAGGTTGGCAAAGTCCTCCGAGAAATTCAGGCTGAAGATGTCCCAGCCGAAACTGTCGTAGAGATATGTGCCCAAAGCTCCGCGGAACGTGTTGCGCCACGAGTTCATGGCAATATGGTTGGCCATCTGGGGACCGTACATTCCTCCTATGGCACAGACAAACTCGTGTGCCATCGTGCCGACGGGAATCAGGTCGTACTTCATCGCCAGATAGACATTGCTGGTCCCGACAAACTTACCGCTCCACTCCCGGCTCCGGTAACAGTCTCGCATCGCCCGGACCACCGTCTCTTCCGCCTCGAAAGAGACGCGGCGGCGCGTCCCGAAATCGCTGAACACGCAACCGGCTTCCAACAAGCGGACGGCTTTCCGGTAGGTCTTCTGGTAATAATCCTCATAATCGAAACGGCTGTCTTCGCCCGTCATCCTGTAATAAAGCTCGGAAATGATGGCCAGCACTTTCACTTCCAATAGGATGGTATCGGCCCAACTCCCTTCGAACTCCACGGACAGATGCCCCTCTTCATCCTGCCGTACTGTCACCCATTCGCGACAGAAACGGTAGCCTTTCAAGTAGGTGTAAAACCAACCGGGAATGTAGCTGCACCGCCGTTTCATGAACGCGATTTCCTCGTCCGTAATGACCACGTCCTCCAACAGGATGATTTGTTTTTGCAACTCGTCGGCAAAACCCAGCGGATAGACGGTATGGTCCCGGTCGGTAAACCGATACTTCACCTGAGCACGGGGAAAATTGTCGATGACCGCGCAGCACATGGTGAATTTATACAGGTCATCGTCTGTAAAATAATTGATAATTCGTTCCATACAAAGTCATTTTGTTTGATTTCACTTTTCGCGAAGTTCCCACCGGTCTCCAGTCCGATACAACTTACAGGTCTTGCCCTGCCAAACGTCCCCCTTACGGTCGAGTATCTCGTTCCGGAACGGAGACGGACGGAAAACCTCCACCCGGCTGCTGTCTGCCGCAAACACGGCATACGATGTCAAAGAGGGTTGCAAAGACGGGTCGTCCACCCGCACACCGTCTTCAAAAATGCGGATACAGTCCCGGCGGAGTTCACTCCACGTATAACCGGCCGCCGTAAGACAACCATGTTCATCCTTATTTCCCCCGATAAGTTGGGGAGCCTGCACAGACCTGCAAGCCGAAAAGCAGACCAACCCGCTTACGATAATCCAAATATTTTTTCTCATATCCTATTTTATTCAGTATAAAGTCTAAAACAAAATCCAATCCTATCCGGCATTTCACCTATTCTTTATATACACATTCCGCATCATGCTCCTCCTCCGGTGGGTTTCCCTTCGAACAAATCCGAATCTTTTCCTCCGGCAACCCGATGCTCTTCTATTTTTTGCGTCTCCTGCCTCAATACCTCCAGAAATTTCTCCGTCAGCAAAGAGTGCCTTTTACCTTTAAGAGAGAGAAGACTGATGTGCATCATCTCCGTTTTCTCCTTAATCGGCACAGCCTTCAAATCCGGACTGCTCACCGTCATGTCTTGCGGCAAAATGGAAATCCAATGCCCCGTGCGCAGCATGTCAAGCAATAAAGGCGTACTATTGACTTCTATCTGCGGCTTTACCTTTATCCTATATTGGGCCAGCATGCGGTCTATGACCTTCCGGGTGTACAGCTCTTTGTCCAAGAAGATGACGGGGAACTCATTCAAGTCCGATAAAGAGAAATGTTTCCGGATGGCCACCGGGTGATTTTCGTGGACAATGACGCATAAAGGCATGCAAGCGTATTCCGTGGACTCGGTCAGCGCAGAGACATCCTGCGGATTGTAACTCAACGCAAAATCAAGTTTGTTGGAATTAATCAGCTCCACCAGTTCCAATACGGAATGGGAATACACAATCGACAATTCCGCTTTAGGGAAAGCCTTCGTAAACTTCAACACGCAGATATTCAGCAAAGGGAAGAGGCTGTATATTACTCCTATTTTTATCTTTCCCGTATAGACATGCTGCATTTCCTTCAAATGCTGTACGCCATACGCCACCTCCTCTATCGCTTTACGGGAACAGTCTAAAAAATCCCGTCCGGCATCCGTCAGGTAGATTTTCTTCCCGATGCGGTCGAACAGCGTCACGCCGAGTTCCTCTTCCAGTTGCTTGATGCTTAACGACAAGGTGCTCTGCGTGATAAAAAGCTCTTTGGAGGCTTCAGTAAACGAAAGCACGTCTGCCAACTTGACGAAATATTTCAGCGGAGTCAGTTCCATAAGAAAAATCAATAGAAATCATGAATATTATTAATTCTACAAATTTACGAAAAAGAGAAATTACTCCTAACTTTGAGACAAGAAAAATGAAAACGTCTCTGGGTTAAACTATTATAAACGAAGCGAAAGAAAGAGACGATGGACATTAAATAATGTATAAGAATGTTGAGAAACCCAAGCGGTTCGCCACGTTCAACGACAGCCAACGACAAAACAATCGGTTCGACAGGTAAAAAGGACACGAAACAAATAAAACGATTATATATAATTAAGGTATAAACATCATTTATGGCAGAGGTATTAGGACACATATCGCAAATTATCGGCCCGGTGGTAGACGTTCATTTCGAGCACAGCGAGAAAGAACAGAACGCAAACCTTCCGAGCATACACGACGCTCTGAAAATCCAACGTCCGGGCGGCAAGACATTGATCGTGGAAGTGCAGCAACACATCGGAGAAGACACGGTGCGCACCATCGCCATGGATAGTACGGACGGTCTGCAACGCGGCATGAAAGTGGTCTCTACCGGAAAACCCATCACCATGCCGGTGGGCGCACAGATTCGCGGACGGGTCATGAACGTCGTAGGCGAAGCCATCGACGGCATGCAGGCATTAGACGAAACCGGAGCATTTCCCATCCACCGGGATCCTCCTAAGTTTGAAGACCTTTCCACCACTCAGGAAGTGCTTTTCACGGGCATCAAAGTGATAGACCTGTTGGAACCCTATCTGAAAGGAGGAAAAATCGGATTGTTCGGTGGGGCGGGCGTAGGAAAAACGGTATTAATCAAGGAGCTCATCAACAACATTGCCAAAAAGCATAACGGCTTTTCCGTGTTCGCCGGTGTGGGAGAACGTACGCGTGAGGGTAACGACCTGCTACGCGAAATGATTGAGTCCGGTGTCATCAAATACGGCGACGAATTTCTGAAAAGCATGGAAGCCGGGCATTGGGACCTGTCGAAAGTAGACATGGACGAGGTAGAAAAATCCCAAGTGGCCATGGTATTCGGACAGATGAACGAACCGCCGGGCGCACGTTCTTCCGTAGCGCTTTCCGGTCTGACCTTAGCCGAGTCTTTCCGTGACAACAATAAGGGAGACGGACCGCGTGACATTCTGTTCTTCATCGACAACATCTTCCGTTTCACCCAGGCCGGTTCCGAAGTGTCCGCCCTGTTGGGACGTATGCCCTCGGCCGTGGGTTATCAGCCGACACTGGCTTCCGAAATGGGACAGATGCAAGAACGAATCACGTCCACGAAGAACGGCTCTATTACATCTGTACAAGCTGTGTACGTGCCTGCCGACGACTTGACCGACCCTGCCCCGGCCACGACATTCACGCATCTGGATGCCACGACCGTACTGAGCCGTAAAATCACGGAGTTGGGCATTTATCCTGCGGTGGATCCCTTGGAATCCACATCCCGTATTCTTGATCCGCTCATCGTGGGACAGGAACATTACGAAACGGCACAGCGCGTCAAACAAATCCTGCAACGGAACAAGGAGCTGCAAGACATCATTTCCATCCTCGGCATGGACGAGCTTTCGGACGAAGACCGTCTGACGGTGAACCGCGCACGACGGGTACAACGTTTCCTGTCGCAACCCTTTGCCGTGGCCGAACAGTTTACGGGCGTGCCGGGCGTCATGGTATCTATCGAAGACACCATCAAAGGATTCAAAATGATATTGGACGGAGAGGTGGACGACCTTCCCGAACAGGCTTTCCTCAACGTGGGCACCATTGAAGACGCCATTGCCAAAGGAAAAGAATTGTTGAGCGCAGCCCAAAACTAAATCGTATGGAAGAGGATAAAATTCATTTGCTCATCGTGTCGCCGGAAAAGACTTTGTTCGAAGGCCCGGTGAAGTACGTAAGACTTCCCGGCAGTGCCGGACAGTTCGCCGTATTCCACAACCACGCGCCCCTGATTTCGTCCCTCGACGCAGGAGAAGTCGTTTACCGGAGTGGAAAAGACAAGATCCGCTTGAACATTTCAGGTGGTTTTGTAGAAGTGAATGACAACACAGTCTCCGTCTGCGTAACGGAAGCGACGGCCTGACCCCTTTCAGGTCCGGCTGCATAAAAAGATAAGTTTAAGGAATGAAGCTACTAAAATATTTATGCTGTATAGGCTTATGCCTGTTGATGTTCATGCCACGGCAGGCACAGGCTGAAGAAACCCAAGAAATAGATGTGTACGAAATCGTTTTCGGCCACATCGAAGACGCATACGAATGGCATATCACAGACATCGGAGATGCCTCCATACGCATCCCCTTGCCCGTGATTGTGAAAAGCTCTTCCGGTTGGCATATATTTTCTTCTGCCCGTCTGAGAAATCAAGCCCGATACGAAGGATTATACATCGCACCGGATGGCGAATACAAAAATAAAATCGTAGAAAAAGACGCCACGGGAGAAGAAATCCGTCCGTTCGACATCTCCATCACCAAAAACGTGCTGGCACTGTTCGTCAACAGCGCCATATTGGTGGCCATCATGCTGGGATGTGCGCGTTGGTACAAGCGTCACGAAGTAAGCGAAGGGGCACCTAAAGGCGGTGTGGGCATGATAGAGGCTCTGGTGGTCATGATAAACGATGAAGTCATCAAAGGATGTATCGGGGAAGACTACCGGAGATACGCTCCCTACTTGCTGACCGCGTTCTTTTTCGTTCTGGTTAACAACCTGATGGGTATTCTTCCAATCTTTCCGGGAGGAGCTAACGTCACGGGAAACATTGCCATTACATTGGTATTGGCATTGTGCACCTTTCTCTTCACCAACATCTGCGGAACAAAAGCCTATTGGAAGGATATCTTTTGGCCGAAAGTCCCCTTATGGTTGAAAGTTCCCGTGCCTCTCATGCCTATGATTGAGCTATTCGGGATTTTCACCAAACCATTTGCTTTGATGATCCGTCTGTTTGCCAACATCATGGCCGGGCACGCAGCCATCCTAAGTTTGGTAGCCATTATCTTCATTACGGTGAAGGCAGGTCCGGTCATCAACGGTTCCATGACGGTCATATCCGTACTTTTCGGTATCTTCATGGACATGCTGGAACTTCTTGTAGCCTTCATCCAGGCGTATGTATTCACCATGTTGTCGGCCGTGTTCATCGGACTGTCACGCGTAAAAGAAGAGAATTAAAGGAAAACTATTAGAAAATTAAGTATAACCCTTAAAAACAGAAACATTATGTTATTATCCATTTTATTACAAGCTATCGGAGGTATAGGTCTTACCAAGTTGGGTGCAGCGATTGGCGCTGGTATTGCCGTTTTGGGTGCAGGTATAGGTATCGGACGCATCGGCGGGTCGGCCATGGACGCCATTGCACGACAACCGTCGGAATCCAACAACGTGCGTATGAATATGATCATCGCGGCAGCTTTGATAGAAGGTGTAGCCCTCATCGCCATTGTCGTTTGTCTTTTGACATTGTTCCTCTAAACTGTTGTTGCTTATGGGACTGCTAACCCCGGATCCGGGCACACTGTTCTGGATGGTGATTATATTCGGAATCGTATTCTTCATTTTGGCTAAATACGCATTTCCTGTCATCACCGGAATGGTGGACAAACGGAAACAATACATAGACAGTTCGCTGGAGGCTGCCCGCCAGGCCAACGAGCAGTTGCAGCAGGTAAAAGCCGAAAGCGAAGCACTGCTGGCACGGGCACACGAAGAGCAGACCGCCATACTGAAAGAAGCTTCCGCCACGCGCGACCGCATCATCGCCGAAGCACGCGAACGGGCTCGCACCGAAGCGCGGAAAGCTTTGGATGAAACCCGCCACCAGATAGCTGCGGAAAAAGAAAGCGCCATCAACGACATACGTCGGCAAGTAGCGATACTGTCTGTAGATGTGGCTGAAAAGGTATTGCGTAAAAAACTGTCTGATGATAAGGAACAGCTTGAATTAGTGAACAGACTGTTGGACGAAGTTAAATCAAACAACAACATTGAATAATGGATATAGGAATTATTGCAAGACGTTATGCCCGCGCATTGTTGCTCTTCGCATGCGAGAACGGACACGAAACCTTGGTGTACGAACAGGCCCAACAACTCCTGTTCCAATACAACCAGCTTCCGGAGTTCCGCCATACGATAGAGAATCCGATGGTGAGCCGTACAGAGAAAATAAAGCTCTTGCACAATGCTACCGCCGGAGCGGACACCTGCGAAGAGCTGACCAAATTCTTCTATCTGCTACTTGAAAAAAGGCGCGAAAAGCTATTGGCTTTCATCCTGCATTCTTTCTTATTCTTATATCGGAAAAAGAAAAAAATACGTCAGGGAAAACTTGTCACGGCAATGCCGTTACCGGAGGAAACCCTCAACGAGCTGAAAGCGCTCATCCTGAAACGCTATCGGGGACGCACGGTGGAATTCAACACCAAAGTAGACCCCGACATCATCGGTGGCGGCATTCTGGAAATCGGCTATTGGCGAATCGACGCCAGCATAGCCGGACAGTTGAAACGCGTGAAGAAACAGTTCATCGAGAAAAACAGAAGAATCGTATAATGAAAAGGAAACAAGAATATGCCAGATAAGATAAGACCCAGCGAGGTTTCGGAGGTATTGCTCCAACAACTCAAAGGAATCAACACGTCCATCCAGTTCGACGAGGTGGGCGCGGTGTTGCAGGTCAGCGACGGCGTGGCACGTATCTATGGATTGCTCCATGCCGAGGCCAATGAATTATTGGAATTTGAAAACGGAGTGATGGGAGTGGTGATGAACCTGGAAGAAGACAACGTGGGAGCCGTCCTCTTAGGAGCCACCGACCTCATCAAAGAGGGCATGATTGTGAAACGTACGGGACGCATCGCCTCCATACGGGTCAGCGAGAACATGCTGGGGCGCGTCATCGACCCGTTGGGCGTTCCTTTGGACGGAAGAGGCACCGTAGGAGGGGAACTTTTCGAAATGCCGCTGGAACGCAAAGCTCCCGGAGTCATTTACCGCCAACCGGTATCTGAACCTCTGCAGACAGGCATCAAGGCCATCGACGCCATGATTCCCATCGGACGGGGACAACGTGAATTGATCATCGGCGACCGCCAAACGGGGAAGACCGCGATAGCCATCGACACCATCATCAACCAACGTTCCGCATACGAGGCGGGCAAACCGGTGTACTGCATCTATGTGGCCATCGGGCAGAAAGGCTCCACCGTGGCCAACATCGTCAACACGCTGCGCGAAAAAGGTGCCATGGACTACACGGTGGTCGTAGCCGCTACGGCTGCCGACCCGGCCGCATTGCAATACTTCGCACCGTTTGCCGGGGCAGCCATCGGAGAATATTTCCGCGACACCGGCCGCCATGCCTTAGTCGTATTCGACGACCTTTCCAAACAGGCCGTAGCCTACCGCGAGGTTTCGCTCATCCTGCGCCGTCCGTCGGGGCGTGAAGCTTACCCCGGCGACATCTTCTATCTGCACTCCCGCCTGTTGGAACGTGCTGCCAAAATCATCAACCAGCAGGAAGTGGCCGAGCAGATGAACGACCTGCCGGAAAGTCTGAAAGGAAAAGTGAAATGCGGAGGTTCGCTCACGGCACTCCCTATCATCGAGACACAGGCAGGCGACGTGTCCGCCTACATCCCTACGAATGTGATTTCCATCACCGACGGACAGATATTCCTCGAAACGGACTTGTTCAACCAAGGCTTCCGTCCGGCCATCAATGTAGGTATCTCCGTATCCCGCGTGGGCGGTAGCGCGCAAATCAAGAGCATGAAGAAAGTGGCCGGCACGCTGAAAATCGACCAGGCGCAATACCGTGAACTGGAAGCTTTCTCCAAGTTCAGCAGCGACATGGATTCCGTGACCGTCATGACCATCGACCGCGGACGAAAGAACAACCAACTGTTGATACAACCCCAATACTCCCCTATGCCGGTAGGCGAACAAGTCGCTATCCTCTATTGCGGTACGCACGGACTGATGCGCGACATACGTATCGACCAAGTCATTGCCTTCCAGCACGAATTTCTGGAAAGCCTGCGCGCATCTCACCGTCAGGATGTGTTGGAGGTTTTAGAAGGCGGAGTCATCAACGAACAAGTGACCAAAGTCATCGAAGATGTGGCTCAGTCCACTCTTCTGTTATTTAAAAACTGATAGACCATGGCATCATTAAAAGAAGTTAAGGGCAGAATACTCTCGGCCAATAATACGCTGAAGATTACGTCGGCCATGAAAATGGTGGCTTCCGCCAAGTTGCACAAGGCGCAAGAAGTCATCGAAGGCATGTTGCCCTACGAACGGCAGATGTCGGCCATCATGACCCACTTCTTGCAAACCGGCGGTAAGACGGAATCGCCCTTTGCCACGCAACGGGAGGCAAAGCGCATTGCACTGGTCATATTCTCGTCCAACAGCAGTTTGTGCGGCGGATTCAACTCCAACGTCATACGCTCCTACCATCAGTGGCTGGACGAACACGCACAAATGGCAAAGGAAAATCTTATCATCTATCCCGTAGGAAGAAAGATTGCAGACGCTGTGAAAAAATCGGGCTTTACCCCGGCCGGAGATTATACGCACATGGCCGATAAACCCAACTATACGGAATGTGAGAGTTTGGCAGCAGAACTATGCGAACGTTTTTTGTCGGGCGACATAGACCGGGTAGAGCTTATTTATCATCACTTTAAATCCGCCGGTTCACAGGAACTCGTCAACACGGTATATTTACCGATAGATTTGTCTGCCATGACCGAGGTTCCGACCGACAACCGGCAGCCGGACTATCTGATAGAACCTTCGGAAGAAATTCTATTGGCCAAACTGATTCCGGAGGTGTTGAAGCTGAAAGTCTATACCACTCTTTTAGACTCCAACGCATCCGAACATGCCACACGAAGCATGGCCATGCAGATAGCCACGGACAATGCCAACAACTTGATACAGGACCTCACCGTCGTGTACAACAAAGGACGCCAGCAGGCCATCACCAACGAACTGTTGGACATCATGGGCGGCACCATGGCTTGATGCGCCGCGCTCCGCGACTTCTGAAAAAAGACCGGGCATACCAAGAGATTCTCCTCTGTATGCCCGGTCGTTTTTTCCCGGATTCCGCTATCGCCCTCACCTGTGTTTCCTACCCTTGTGTTCCAGACCTAAAAAACACGTTCGGAAGGCTCTTTGCAACAGTCTGATAATTAACGCTGTAAAAATCTGCGCCAAACGATTTTTCATTCTCAGCCAAACGATTTTTCAATCTCCTGAGATTGATTTTCCGTTCTGCAGCAAACGGTTTTCCAGCCTCCTGCCTGCTTTTCAGCGGCGCGGCGCAGAATGCGGTTTTTGTCCCTGAAAACGCGGACGACTTCCCATGTCCGGACGTTCATAAAGCTGTTGCACCTGTCTCATCGTCAACACTTTCTTAAACTTGTCATAGTAGCTCTTCTGCACGTCCAACCGTTTCTCCTGAACCGAAAAACGAGCCTTTATGTTCTCGTCTATATCTTTATCCGATTGTGTCGCCTGACCTCCTTTTTCCTTTTTGGGCACGCGGCATTCCGCCAACTTTTGCATATATTCCTCGTAAAGGGGAATAAATTTTGCCGATGTTTCGTCGTCCAACATCAGTTTCCCGGCCATCCGCTTGGCCATCTGTTCGGGATTTGTCCGCATGCGCGGCGTGTTTCCGCCCTCTTGGGCTGACAATGTGCTTCCGGCCAGCAAAGCAAAACATACGGCCATCATCAATTTTCTCATAGTTGTTTCCTTTTTAATTAAACCATTCTTTTTTGTTTCACAGAAGTATGACCCATTTCCAGGTATAAGGTTTACTCGCAAAATCTCTACTCTGCCGAATATAACAAGCTTTAACAAGCCGTGCGGACCGTCACATACTCAAAGGGCCGGCTCCGTTTCCTTACGAAGCCGGCCCCTGCCACCGTATCTTTCCGGCGTGCAAACCGTATTATTTCATCACAAATGTATTATAAGAATGCGCTGCCAGTTCGGCGGACAGGCTCTTCTCTCCTATCTTGACCACCAACGGAGAAGCCTCGTCCTTGAAATTTCCGGCCACGACCACATACTTTCCTTCAGGCGTGCGGCTGACCAATACCGGCATCCTGTCGTCCCCTTGGGCTTTGTAAGCCACCACCTGACTGCCTTTCGTGATGAAATGGCTGTAATGCTTCACGGCAAAATACTCCGGAGTATAGGTAAACGTGCGTGCCTTGGAATCCACCCGGATAAGGGCATTCTGTTTCCATCCCCACGGACTCTCGCCATTGTCGGCCAAGATGAAATTCCAGAAAGTGTACTCGTTGCATCCGTTACCCAAATAATGGTTCATCAGTTCAAAGGTATGTTCGCCTGCTCCCCAGTCGAAACTACCCCACCCGCATTCGCTTTCCGAACACATATAGTTCCACTCGGGATGTTCCTTGCGCAGTACGGGGAGCGACTCGCGGCCTTCCCATTGGAATGCCATGCCGCTTACGTATTCCTGCAGCTTCGTGTCGGAAGCAATCTTCTGCACATAGTCCACACGGTTGGTGTTGAACGTCCCGAGATAAAGCTTCACCTCCGGATGTTTTTGTCTGAGCGTGGGACCCAGATAGTCACGATTGAACCGCACCGTTCCCTCGGCCGTCCATGCACAACCGGGGTAAGGCGTGTAGCTGTATGCCTCATTCTGATATATCACCATATCTATATTCACCCCCTGTTCCTTGTAAGCGTCGATAAACTTACAGAAATAATTGGCATACGCCTGCAAGTAACGCGGATCCTGTATAAAGTAGTCCGTGGTAGCCAACTGGCGCGGGAACTTATCCCCTCTCCTACCGACCAATTTCATTTCATCAGGATCCACCTTGTCGTTCACATTACCGTAAAGGATGTAATTCATCTTTTCGGGCATGTGGTTGAACTTGCTGCTCAACACAGGATAATCCCCCGTGATTTTCATCCAACTGGGCGGACACCACGGAGATGTCCAGAACGTCAGCCCGGGATTATACTTCTGTGCCGCGCGTATGAAGGGGATGATGGACTGTTTGTCGCGGTCTATATTGAAATAACGCAGTTCCAAATCTCCGGCCACCTCGTCGCAACTATACCAAGAACGGGCATAGTCGTTGGCGTTCATGGAAATACGCCCACGGGAAATACGCAAATCCCCCTCCGGAGAAAATACGTTTTTCAGTATCTCGTCCTGTTCGTCACGGGTCAACATGCCCAATGCGTCCCAATCCAATTCATTAAACGTGGCACCCCACGCCTTGAATTCCACAATCGGTGCCACATTCTCTTCCACCGTCACATGGGCATCCGCAGCCTTCTTGGACATCTTCACCGTAGACGTTTTCCACGTATTTCCTTCCGTACTGGCATACCACGTGAATGATTGTGCCAAACTCCCGGCAGACCAAGCCGCCACACAACTGCATGCGAAAAGCAATTTGATTCTTTGTTTCATAATACTTCAAAAATTGGTTAATGAATATCAAGTGCAAATCTAACACTTTTTCCGAAACAGATATCTGATATAAATCAGAAAAAGCGGGCTCACACCCGCTTTCTTCTTAAAAAGAATTAATCCATACTTCAACTTTTATGCGTCATAATCTCCAAAACCTTACGGTCGGTCTCGTTCATGGCTTCGGCCCCAATACTTGTCAGGTTATGTATGCTCTTATCCACATCATCGTCGATGATGCCCTCCACGCTGCTCACACATTTCTGCTGCATGGCCAGCATGGCTGACAATACGGCTGTGGAAACCCCGCTCGTCAATTTCAATGCGCAACTCGGTTTGGCTCCGTCACAAATCATCCCCGTGAGGTTCGCTATCATATTCTTCACGGCGTATGAGACTTGCTCGTACTTTCCTCCCATCAGATAGGTGATGCCACAGCTCGATCCCGTAGAAGCCACCACACATCCGCACAAGGCCGACAGGACACCCAGACTTTGCTTGATATAAATGGCTGTCAGATGGCTCAACATAAGCGCGCGAACAAGTTCTTCGTCCGTATTGTGATTCTCTTCGGCAAAAACCACGACCGGCATCGTAGCACAAATCCCCTGGTTGCCGCTTCCGGAATTGCTCATCACCGGAATCATAGCCCCGGCCATACGGGCGTCGCACGCACATGAGGTGCTCGACAGAATATGAGAGAATATCGTATCCCCCATAATACCGCGCCCCAAAGGACGACTCAGCGTCTTGCCCAACTCATGTCCGTAGCACCCTTTCAAAGCTTGCCGGGAGGCCGATTCGTTCAAGCGGCGCGCTTCTCGGATAAATTCGATTTCTTCCAACGGCGCTTCTACGGAAAAATCGTACACCTTGCGCAAGTTGAGTTCGCATTCGTCCTCTCCGGCTTCCTCTCCTTGTGGCATACGATTGTCCAACAGCACTTTCCCGTCTTTCTCCACATAGACGAAATGCGTGTGCTGTCCGGCAATGACAGCCGTAGCCCTATGGCCGGACTCACTCTCCACTATGGCTTCGACATACAGCTTTTCCGAAATGCCTTCTTTCAATGATATTTTGACACGCCGCTCCGCTATGTATTGTTTGCCCTGCTCTACGTCTGTCGGAGTCACGTCTTTCAGCACCTCCAGCCCGTATGCAGACTTACCTGCCACTACGCCCAAAGCTATAGCTATGGGAAGTCCCACCATACCCGTACCGGGAATTCCCACACCCATGGCATTTTTCAATATATTCGCACTGAGAAAGACACTGACTGCGACCGGTCTTTCTCCAAGCACCTCTGCCGCACGGGCCACACAAAGAGACACGCATATAGGTTCTGTGCATCCTATTGCCGGCACCACCTGTTGCTTCACCAACCGGATGATGCGTTCCCGCTCCGTTTTTTCAATTTTCATGTTTTATTCTTTTCCGGCCCAAAGGTCATTCGTCCGCCAGTTCTTCCTCCACATCCTTAATGTCCGCCTCGGGAGTATAGCTTCCGTAAAAAGTATCATCTCCGGCCGTATCGCCCTCTTCTTCCGACTCCGAATCAGTTTCAGTGTCTTCGTCTACAATACGACGATTGCCGTCTTCGTCATATTCCGGTTCGGGCACAAAACGCAATTTCTCTACCGGTTCGCGTTTCTTGGCAAAAATAGCCTCTACCCAAGTTCCTTTCGCTATCTCCAAGGCTTCATAGCCATCGGCGACTTTACGTTCCAACGTACCGCCTGCAGCATGGATGCGTGAAGCAGGCAGAGTTGTCGTACTAATGTCGAAAGCCGACTCTATAATGTCTTTTATCGTCAAAGATATGGAATCCCAACCACCGCCGAAATTACCTTCTATCAACTTCAGCAGGTCGGACGCCGTAATATGTTTAATGTTCTCATACGAGAGATCCGTAATCCGGCGAATCTCTTTCTTACGTATGGCCACGGCACCTTTTCGTTTGTCTACACAAGGAAGGATGACATAATTGCCGTCGCTATACCTCATGACTTCCCGGTCGTCTTTCGGGTCGAAATGATATACGTCAAAGGCCAGCCGGATGACGTTCAGCACTTTTTCCTCAGATGAAGAAAAACCTTCTTCCTTAATATCCTTTTGCCACAATTCCAAAAGCTCTTGGGCTTCCGTTCCCCATACATTACTGGCGTTCAAATCGAGAACCGATTCCAAATAGTAATTCTTCTTCTGCATATTCTTTCCTCTTTAATTTTTTGGCAAAAGTAATAAAATAAATACGTTCTACCACAAGTATTTTTGAGAAAACGAGCGGAAATAATAAAAAAGAACCGCCCCTCTTATTCTTAAAACATAAAGATGCACAAAAAAGCGTGCGAAATCCTATTTTTACCCTTCTTTATCCTACTAAACCATTTAATATATATGTATATTTGCATTACAATCTATTCAAATTTTAAAATTGAGAACCAACAAATTTAATAGGTTGAATTTATTAATCTAATTTCTTAAAAAAAACAAAAAGACCAATGAAAAAGACATTACTGACAGCTTTGGCATTACTCATGCTATCAGCGGGTGCTTGGGCCGATCCCATCAACCTAAAAAAAGCCAAGGAATTAGCCGCGGCCTACATGCACGGCAACAACCTTCCGGAAGTCGTAGAAACCGCAGTAACCAAACGCAAAAGTCCCACGGGGACTCCCCCTTTGTACATTTTTAATAGGGGAGAAGGCAAAGGATTCATCATCATATCTGGAGATGATTGTATGCCGTCAGTTTTGGGATACACCGAACAGGGGAATTTTACCCCTGAGACACTGCCTCCGAGTTTGCTTGAATGGATAGAAGGGTATAGTCAAATCATACAGGCAGCACAAGCCCAGGGTTTAGGGCCGAGAGTACAAACACGGGCTAACGACAAGGAAAACATCGCCCCATTGGTCAGTGCACACTGGTCGCAAGGGGCTCCTTACAATAACTTATGCCCGTATATGTCAAACGGGTCAGGCCGCGCGCTGACCGGATGTGTGGCCACGGCTGCCGCACAAGTCATCTACTATTGGAGAAAAGAGCTGCCCGACCGTTCGCAGTATGATACACCGACTTACGGTTACGGCGACGCTCCCGTCACCGAATCATTCCCGAAAGGAACTCCCTTGCAATGGGAACTGATGCAGGACAACTACGGAGGCTCCACGCCCGAGGACATGAACACGGCCGTGGCCACGCTGATGGCCATCACGGGAACATCCACATGGCTCACTTACGGCTCATCCACCTCGGGGCAAATCAGTGATTTGGTCAATACCTTCTCCGGACAATTCCTCATGGACAGCCGATGTACATACAAATCCGGCATCAGCCAGTCGGAATGGGAAAACATGATTTATGACGATTTGTCCAAAGGTTGGCCCATCGTGTACAGCGGCGTGCATCCCACATCAGGCGGGCATGCCGTAGTGGTAGACGGATACCGCGCCTCAGACAACCTTTTCCATTTCAATTTCGGTTGGGGCGGTGGCGGTGACGGCTACTTCACCGTGGACGACCAGACGGGCATGAACGGGTTCAATTCTTGGCAAGGCATGACCCACGCCATACATCCGCGTACCTATTCTTTGGAAGGTGAAATCCGGACAGGCAAGATGTACACCCGCATGAAAAACGCCATCGAGGTGGAAATCACCAACCATGGAACCACAGACTACAAGGGAATATACCTTGCCATCGAGCGAAAAGAAGAGGAACCGACAGACGTAAGCGACGCACTTCTGAGAGACGTGAACACGGTCGTCCCGAGCGGAGAAACGGCAACTGTGGAATTGACTTACCGGCCCAGTATCGCCGGGCCGTATTACATGTACCTCATGGACAGTAATGCCCGTATCCTGGCACGCCTGACGACCGAAGCCTCCGTACAGGAACCCGTCTTGTCACTGAACGGCCTCCGGCTCGACGCCGCTCAGGAAAGCGAGAAAACATCCATCGTGATCGGCGGACAAGAGAGCACCATATTATATAATAAGGTGTACAGCGACGCAGCCTGCGTCCTGGCTTCCATAACGAACGCCCAAGAAGCTACCGCCACCACGCCGACCTTGCAATGCGACCTGTACCAATACGATGCCGGACAATCGGCCTTTGTCAAACGCGAGGAATCGTCGGACAGGGAGACCGTCTTTGCTGAAGGCGCGACACAAGACGTGACGTTCAACTTCGACGACATGGAAAAAGACGTATTATACGCCGTCTCACTGCACCGCGACTACAAGGCCGGAGGAGAAGACCGGACGATGGAGGTTGCACCGGAAGACACCATGGTCTATTTCAAGATAGCCGGTTGCGACCTCACCATGGCCGAAACGGACAACCGGGGAACCGTCTTCTCCGGCCACTGGAACAGGGACAAGTTTTTAGAACTGGCGGCCACGACCCCGGCCTTGCACTACGACCTGACACGCGTGACTGGCATAGACAGCCTGCCGCAGGTAGCGAACCCGAACATACTGTTCTATCTTGATGCCGCCTCGGACGCCACCGGACGCAACATCATCAAGGACGGGGTATGCGAGGAGCTCTACCTGACCCTGGGTTACGACTACTACGCGAAGGAACCTTTCACCACCCGCCGCGCCGTCTTCGACCCGCAGTCCTCGTCGACGAAATGGCAATACATCGCCCTGCCTTTCGACTGCGAAGTACCCGAAGGCAGCCGCGCACGGCGAATCAAGAAACTGAGCAACATCCTTATCTCGGAATCGGACGAAGTAAACACAACGTTAAAGGCTTGCACGCCTTACCTCTACCGGACTACCCGGCCGGGCGAAGACCGGATTACGGCCACCGACGTGACCGTCGATGACGGTCACGGAACGGCTACGTCCGACACCCTGTCCTACAGTTTCAGTAATGGAGTGGCCCGGAAAGGACTCCGCATGCTGAACAAGGCCGACATACAGACCTTCGTAGAGGACGAGGGCGCCACCATCCCCGCTTTCAGCGGTTACCTTACGTACGACAAGGACGTAAGCATCAACATCTACGCATACGAAAAGAAAGACAAGGAAAGCGAGGAGCTCGGCGAACTGCTGAACCAAGCCTACATTTTGGCTGAAAAGCACTTATCCGCCAATACTCTTTTTACAAAGTCTAAGTCGTATCTATCAG
>OLGE01001462.1_pt1 | contig 24179 bp, 22 predicted proteins | sample 1605151 | NCBI WGS metagenome assembly OLGE01 (sample SAMEA3888912, study PRJEB22519) | human gut metagenome | biome: human gut; feature: human-associated habitat; material: faeces | place: Denmark | collected 2010
CATACTCCGTTGGTTCTGGTTCTCGCTCAGCTCCAGCAGCTCCGCCACCTGCTCCGTCTTGTGTTGCAGCTGCGCCTCCAGCTCCGCAATGCGCAGCTTGTGCTTCGCCAACAGCTGCTTGTTAAGCCCACCACACCCTTCTCATCGGATATGTCCACCTCCTTCAGCGCCTCCGGACTCAGCTCCTCTCCCAGCACATCACACACTCCCACACCCCCAGCAATGCCAGTGCTGTCAGTGCTGTCAGTGCTGTCACCTCCAACACCAACATCAACACCCGCACTGGCAGCCGCCTTCGCCAGCGTGGTCACAGGCGCTTTTTCCGCTTCGAGCGCGGCGCGCGCGCCGTAATACACGGCGTCAAACACCGCGCGCTCGTGCGTGAACTTTACCTCGGTCTTGGCCGGGTGGACGTTCACGTCCACGGCCGCGCAGCTGAGCTGCACATACAGCACGCACGCGGGGAAGCGGCCCACGAGCAGCGTGTTGCGGTAGGCCTGTTCGAGCGCGGCCTGCAGTGCGGCGGAGCGGATCCACCGGCCGTTGCAGAAGAAGTACTGCTGCGCGCGGCTGCCGCGCCCGGCGGCGGGCGAGGAGATGAAGCCGTGCACGCGCGCGCCGTCGGCCTCGCCCTCGCAGGGCAGCAGGCTCATGGCGAGGTCGCGCCCGAGCAGACTGTAGATGCAGCTGTCGAGCTTGTTGTCACCGGGGGAGAAGAAGACCTCCTCCCCGTCGCGGATGCAGCGCACGGACACGTCCGGCCGGCCGAGCGCGCACCGCAGCGCGGCGGCGGCGCAGGCCGCGCCTTCCGCGCGGTCGGACTTCAGGAATTTGCGCCGCGCGGGCGTGTTGAAAAACAGGTCGCGCACGATCATCGTCGTGCCCTCGGGGCAGCCGGTCTCGTACATGTCCTGAATGTCGCCCGCGTCGAGCGTCATGTGCGTGCCGGATGCCGCGCCGCGCTGCCGCGTCGTGAGCGTGATGTGCGACACGGCGCTGATCGCGGCCAGCGCCTCGCCGCGAAAGCCCATCGTGCCGATGGCCTCGAGCCCCTGCTCGTCGTGCAGCTTGCTCGTCGCGTGGCGCAAAAACGCGATGCCTGCGTCCTCGGGCGCCATGCCGCAGCCGTCGTCCGTCACGCGCAGATACGTCGCGCCGCCGCCGCGCAGCTCCACCGTCACGGTGCGGGCCCCGGCGTCAAATGCGTTTTCCACCAGCTCCTTGACCACCGAGGCGGGCCGCTCCACGACCTCGCCCGCGGCGATCAGATCCGCCAGATGCGGAGAGAGAATTTGAATATCGGGCATCGTTTGCCCTCCTTTAAGTACAGTCCATGGGGCGTGTGCGCCCCGCGCGTATATTATAAAGGATTATCATTGAAAATTCCACCGCGAAATGCTACAATATTCTATCACACTTCAAATTTTATCCGGCCAGGCCGGACAGGCAGGAGCATCGCATGAGCTATCAGAGAACGGAGATCCCCGAATCGGACATCCAGCACCAGTTGGATATCTGCGCGCAGCTGCGCGCGCACTTTACCGCCGGCGGCCGCCAGCCGCTGGCCATGGTCGATACCTACGGCTGCCAGCAGAACGAGGCCGACAGCGAAAAGCTGCGCGGTTATCTGCGCGCCATGGGCTTTGATTTCACACAGGACGAATTCGCGGCCGACGTCGTCGTCATGAACACCTGCGCCGTGCGTGAGCACGCCGAGACGCGCGTGTTCGGCAACGTCGGCGCGCTGACGCATACCAAGGCGCGCAACCCCAACCAGATCATCGCGGTCTGCGGCTGCATGGCGCAGCAGGAACACGTGGCCGAGAAGCTGAAAAAGTCCTACCGCATCGTCGACCTCGTCTTCGGCCCGCATGAGCTGTGGCGCTTCCCGGAGCTGCTGCGCACCGTCTGCACCGAGCACCGGCGGGTGTTCGCCATCGCGCCGGCGGACGGCAGCGTGGCCGAGGGCATCCCCCAGCAGCGCGACGGCAGCGTCAAGGCATGGCTGTCGATCATGTACGGGTGCAACAACTTCTGCACCTACTGCATCGTGCCGTATGTGCGCGGGCGCGAGCGCTCCCGCCATCCGGACGAGATCGAGCGCGAGGCGCGCGAGCTCGTCGCGGCGGGATATAAGGACATCACGCTCCTGGGGCAGAACGTCGACTCCTACGGCCGCGACCTCGACGAGGACGTGGACTTTGCCGACCTCATCCGGCGGCTCAACGCCATCCCGGGCGACTTTGTCATCCGCTTCATGAGCAGCCACCCGAAGGACGCGACGGAAAAGCTCTTTCGCGCCATGGCCGAGTGCGAAAAGTGCGCGCACCAGATGCACCTGCCCGTGCAGAGCGGCAACGACCGCGTCCTGCACGCGATGAACCGCGGCTACACGCGCGAGAAATATCTGGCGCAGGTGGCGCTCGCGCGGCAGTACATGCCCGATCTTGTGCTCACGACGGACATCATCGTGGGTTTCCCCGGCGAGACGGACGCCGAATTTGACGACACGCTCTCGCTCATCGAGACCGTGCGCTACGACGCGATGTTCACCTTCATCTACTCGCCGCGCGTCGGCACGCCGGCGGCGAAGATGCCCGACCCCTACACCCGCGCGCAGAAGCAGGTGCGCTTTGACGCGCTCGTCGCGGCGGCCAACCGCATCTCGGAGGAAAAGCACCGCGCCTATGAGGGCAGCGTGCAGCGCGTGCTCGTCGACGGGGCCGATGGCCGGGGCGACCATCCGCTCACGGCGCGCACGAAGGGCGGCCGCCTCGTGCATATGCGCGGGGACGCATCCCTTGTCGGCCGGTTCGTGGACGTGAAGATCACCGGAAGCAACACCTGGGCGCTCTATGGCGAGGAGGTATGACGCATGGCGGAACTTACGCCGATGAAGCGGCAATATTATGAGATCAAGCAGCGCAACCCCGACTGCCTGCTGTTTTTCCGGCTGGGTGATTTCTATGAGATGTTCGACGACGACGCGCGCCTGGCCGCGCGCGAGCTCGACCTCACGCTCACGACGCGCGACCGCAATGTCGAGGATCCGGCCGAGCGCACGCCCATGTGCGGCGTGCCGTACCACTCGGCCGAGGCGTACATCGGCCGCCTGATCGCCAAGGGCTACAAGGTAGCCATCTGCGAGCAGCTGGAAGACCCCGCGCTGGCCAAGGGGCTGGTCGACCGCGACGTGATCCGCATCATCACGCCCGGCACAGTCACGGCCTCGTCCCTGCTCGAGGAGAACAAATCGAACTACCTCTGCGCGGTGTATCTCAGCGCGCAGTCCGGCGGCACGGCGTTCTGCGACCTCTCGACGGGGGAGTTCTGCGCCGCGAACTATCCGGCCGACGCCGTGAGCCATATCCTCAACGAGCTCGGCCGCTTCGCTCCGCGCGAGGCCGTGTGCGCCGACGCGGCGGCGGAAAATGACGACATTCGCACCTTCCTCACCAAGCGCCTCGGCAGTCTGATTGAGGCGGGTGGCGACCGGTTTGAATACATGGCGGCAGCCGCGCGCGTGTGCGAGCAGTTTGGCGTGCAGAGCACGGACGCGCTCGGTCTCGGCGAGGCGCCGGCGGCCGTGTGCGCGGCCGGGGCGCTGCTGGCCTACCTGCACGAGACGCAAAAGTGCGACCTTGGCCACATCCGGCGGCTGGAGCTGCTGGGCGACGACCACTACATGGAGCTGGACTACACCACGCGCCGCAACCTGGAGCTGACGGAAAACCTCCGCTCCGGCGAAAAGCGCGGCAGCCTCCTCTGGGTGCTCGACAAGACGAAAACGCCCATGGGCGGCCGCCTGCTGCGCGCGTGGGTGGAGCGCCCGCTGCTCAGCCCTGTGCAGATCCGCCGCCGCCTCGGCGCGGTGGAGGAGCTGGTGGGCGACAACGTCCTGCGGGGCGAGCTCATCCGCTGCCTGCGCGAGATCGGCGACATGCAGCGTCTTGTCTCCCGCGCGGTGTACGGCTCTGCCAACGGGCGCGACCTGCACGCGCTGGCCCTGTGCTGCGCGCAGCTGCCGAACCTGACAGCGCTGCTGAAGGATGTGCACAGTGCGGCCCTGCGCGATATTGCGCAGATGGATACGCTCGCCGATCTCTGCGCGCGCATCGACCGCGCCATCTGCGACGAACCGCCGTTTTCCGTGCGCGAGGGCGGCATCCTCCGCCCAGGCTACAGCGAGGAGGTCGACCGCCTGCGCAACGTGCGCGACCACGGCGCGCAGACCGTCGCCGAGCTCGAGCAGCGCGAGCGCGAGCGCACCGGCGCGAAAAAGCTCAAGGTCGGCTACAACAAGGTTTTTGGCTACTACATCGACATTCCGAACAGCGCGGGCGTCACCGAGCTGCCGGACGACTATATCCGCAAGCAGACGCTGGTGTCGAGCGAGCGCTATTTCACGCGCGAGCTCAAAGACCTCGAGAACACGCTCCTGACGGCGCGCGAGCGCATCGCGGAGCTGGAGTACACGCTCTTCAACGAGGTGCGTCAGCTCGTCGCGGGCGAGGTCGCGCGCGTGCAGGCGGCGGCGGACGCCGTGGCCCGGCTCGACGCGCTGTGCTCGCTGGCGGAGACGGCGGTGAAAAACCACTACGTCTGCCCCGAGGTCGATCTCTCGCGCACGCTCGATATCCGCGAGGGGCGTCACCCCGTTGTCGAGCAGGCGCAGAAGGACAGTCTCTTTGTCCCGAACGACACGTTCCTCAACGACGCGGACGACCGCGTCGCCATCGTGACCGGGCCGAACATGGCCGGTAAATCCACGTATATGCGCCAGACTGCGCTCATCGTGCTTATGGCGCAGATGGGCTCGTTCGTCCCGGCCAAGAGCGCCGTCATCGGCGTGGTCGACCGCGTGTTCACGCGCATCGGCGCGTCCGACGATCTCGCCGCCGGGCAGAGCACGTTCATGGTCGAGATGAGCGAGATGGCCAACATCCTCCGCCACGCCACGGCGCAGAGCCTGCTCATCCTTGATGAGATCGGCCGCGGCACGTCCACCTATGACGGCATGGCCATTGCCCGCGCGGTGCTCGAATACTGCGCCGACCCACGCCGCCTCGGCGCCAAGACCATGTTCGCCACGCACTACCACGAGCTGACCGCGCTCGAGCAGACGCTGCCCGGCGTGCGCAACTACAACATCACGGCCAAAAAGCAGGGCGGCACGCTGCTGTTCCTGCGCAAGATCGTCGCCGGTGCGGCCGACGACAGCTACGGCATCGAGGTCGCCAAGCTCGCCGGCGTGCCCGACGCGATCATCACGAAGGCCAAGACCTACCTGCGCGAGCTGGAGTCCGGCGCGACGGAGCTGGCCGCGCCCGCCCACGCGGCGCAGGATGCGGCGCAGATGACGCTCGGCGACGCGGCCGGGGACGAAATCGCCGAGCAGCTGCGCAGCATCGACCTCAACACGATCACGCCACTCGAGGCCATGCGCCTGCTCTTTGAGCTGCAGCAGAAAGCGAGGGGCTGACGTGGAACATCCCAACACGGCGTGGAGTGACCCCATGCCGCGCGGCGCGCGCATCGCGGGCTGGGTGTATTTCCCCATCCATGCGGTCGTGCTGCCGCTGACGCTCGGTATGCTGCTCCTGGCGGTGCTCGGTGAGCTGCCGTCGGACGTGACGTGCAACGTTCTGTATTACCTCTGCGGCCTTGTGTTCACGCTCATCGCTATGTGGCGGTTTCTGCGCCGCAGCTTTGACACGATGGTCGGCAGCATCCTGCGCTGCCTCGGCATGATGTTTGCCGCCTACGGCATCGACGTGCTGCTCTCGCTCGTGCTGCAGCTCGGCACGAGCCTCATCGGCGAGCTGCCCGTGCCGAACAACGATGCCGTGACCGGCCTCGCCCGGACGGACTACAAGCGCATGATCGCCGTCGCGGTGCTCATGGCGCCGCTCGTGGAGGAGTGCCTGTTTCGCGGCGTGGTCTTCGGCACGATCCGGCCGAAGAGCCGCTTTTGGGCCTATGCCGCGTCGATCGCGCTCTTCTCGCTCTACCATGTCTGGCAGTATGTGCTCGTGTATCAGGATCCGAAGCTGCTGCTCTCGGCGCTGGCGTATGTGCCGGTGTCGGCCGCGCTCACGTTCTGCTATGAGCAGACGCGCTCGATCTGGTCGCCGGTGTTTTTCCACATGTGCATCAACGCGCTCTCACTCACGGTGCTCGCCGGGTGAGGGCAGAAAAAACCGCCGCTTTCCGAAGAGGAAAGCGGCGGTTTTGAGTTTGTCGGAAAAACCGGAGGTTTTCCAGACAAAAGGCTTGCAGTCTGCTGCGCGCAGAATTTGTGTGCCTGTGGCGCACAAATTCCACACTTGCAGTCTGAGCAGTATTTTCTCTCACGCACATGTCGCGCGAGAAAATGATTGCACTTTTTTGCCGCCTGCGGGCGGCAAACTCTGCGAGGCTTTTTTATACTTCTTTTTTCTCGTACACGCAAAACTGATAGCCCACGCCGTCGTGCTCCGCGCGCGGCTCGGCGGATACGCAGCGCCACGCGGGGTCGGCGTCCAGATCCGGAAAAAACACGTCCGAGTGGGGCGCGGCGTCGATTTTCGTGACGTATACGCGCGTCAGGTGGGGGAACATCTGCCGAAACACGCTGTCTCCGCCGATGACGAAGCAGCGGTCATACTGCGCGGCGGCGGCCGCGGCCTCCGCCGGGGAGTGCACCACCTGCGCGCCCTCGATCACGATGTTCTGCCGTGTGAGCACGAGGTTTTCGCGCCCCGGCAGCGGCCTGCCGCCCGGAAAATCGTCCAGTGTGCGCCGGCCGACGATCACGGCCGCGCCCATCGTCAGCTCGCGGAAGCGGCGGCGGTCGGCCGGGATCACGAGCGGCTGCGTGCCCTTGGCCCCGATGCCCCAGTCGGCATAGACGGCGACGATCGCATCCATGGCTCAGTCCTCCTTACACCGCGATGGGGATCTTCCCCGTGAACTCGCTGTATTCGTACCCCTCGACGCGGAAGCTGTCGCGGGTGAAGGCATAAAAATCGTGCACGTCCGGGTCGATGAAAAACTGCGGTGCCGGTTTCGGCTCGTTCTGGATCAGCTGCTCGATGACCGGCACGTGGCGGTCGTAGATGTGCGCGTCGGCAATGACGTGCACCAGCTCGCCCGCCTGCAGACCGGATACCTGCGCGAACATGTGCACGAGCACGGCGTACTGCACGACGTTCCAGTTGTTCGCCGCGAGCATGTCCTGGCTGCGCTGGTTGAGGATGGCGTTGAGCGTGTTGCCCGAGACGTTGAACGTCATCGAGTACGCGCACGGATAGAGCGCCATCTCGTGCAGATCCTCGAACGTATAAATATTCGTCAGGATGCGGCGGGAGGCAGGGTTGTGCTTCAGGTCGTAGAGCACGCGGTCCACCTGGTCGAATTCACCCTCGGGATACTGGTGCTTGACGCCGAGCTGGTAGCCGTAGGCCTTGCCGATCGAGCCGGTCTCGTCGGCCCACTGATCCCAGATGTGGCCGCGCAGGTCGTGGATGTTGTTCGACTTCTGCTGCCAGATCCACAGCAGCTCGTCCACGGCGGTCTTCCAGTAGGTGCGCCGCAGCGTCAGCAGCGGAAATTCTTTGGACAGGTCATAGCGGTTGACGATGCCGAACTTTTTGACCGTGTGCGCCGGCGCGCCGTCGTCCTCCCAGTGGGGGCGCACCGCCTGATCGGTGTCCCAGACGCCGTGCGTCAGAATGTCGCGGCAGTTGCGGATAAAGACCTCGTCTGCGTAGCTCATCGTTCGGCTCCTTTCAAATAACACTTTGAAACAATAGTTTATCATATTATCTGAAGCGTTGTAAATGGGGAAAAGAAGAAAACGGTGTCTGCTTCGGTTATTTGACAAATGTGGCAAAAATGACGAATAATTTTGTTCAAATTGCGCGCCGGATTTGCCGCACTTTTTGCGCAAAGCCCATCCCAATTTTTCTCATGGGATGCTATAATCAAAACAGCGATACCCCAAATTCAAAAAATGGAGGATATCACATGAAGCACACGAAGAAACTGCTTTCGCTGCTGCTGGTGCTGTGCCTGATCCTGAGTCTGTCGTGCACGGCATTTGCAGCTGACGAGGCAAAGCCGCTCACCGGCAAGACCGTCATCCTGCACTCGAACGACGTGCACGGCGCGATCGACCTGTATGCGGCCATGGCATCCCTGAAGGCAGACTATGAGGCGCAGGGCGCCGAGGTCATCCTGGCCGACGCCGGCGACTACAGTCAGGGCACCGTCTACGTCAGCGTCCATAAGGGCGCGGACGCGGTGACGATGATGAACGCCACCGGCTACGATGTGGCCACCATCGGCAACCATGAGTTCGACTACGGCTATGCCCACCAAACAGTGCAAATCCGAACACCTTGTTTTTCGTCAAACATTGCTTCGGATTTGTTATGAACATAGAGGAGGTAGGCTGATTATGCCTACCTCCTCTTGTTGTGTGAAGTTATTGTTCTTGTTCTTGGCGAAGTAGTTAAAGTAGTTGTTCTTGGGTTTTTGCGTGTAACTTTTGCTTAGTATGCGCATATATAGAGAAAGTTTACGCAAAAACCGATTTTGAACTACTTTTACTACTTCTGCTCGGCCTGTTTCAGCTCCAAGACAGCGGACTCAATGAGGTTGTCAATCTCCTCGGTGTTCAGGGTGAAGCCCTTGCTGTTGAGGAAATCCAGCACATATTTCTTCTTTTCCTCACCTCTGCCACTGCCCACATAGAGCATTTCTGCCGCTTGCACGGCAACCTGCACCCACAGCTTGATGGTCTTGAACTGCTCGTCCGTGGTTTTCGCCTTGATATAGGGAATCAAGAAAGCGGAAATCAGGGAGATAATCAGGGTCAGAACTGCGGTGATGATGGGAGTAAGGTCAATCATGGTTAAAATCCTCCTTGTTCATTGAAAGATTGCTCAGTCGGTTCGACATTGTACTGTTTCATCAGCTTAATGCGATTCTCGACCTTTGCTTTTGTGTAGTAGAAGCCAGTCCCCGTTGCGGTCTCTGCGGCAACGGCTGGAATGAGATATGCCATCGGAGAGAGGTCGCAGGTTCGCCACATCATGACGAGAGCGAACGCAATCACCACGATGTTGATAACGAACACTGCCACCACAATTCTCTTGGAGAACTCCCAAACGGGTTTCTGCTTCTTCCGTCTGCGCCGTGGCATTAGAGCTTCTGGACGAAGTCAAGCGAAATCCAACCAGCCCCGGATTTCAGCTTGCCCCACTTGGTAGCACCCTGACCGTCCTGCTCCTCAACGATGGTGTAGACACCCGGCTTGATGAAGCCGTTCGTGCCGTAGTTCGTGCCAGCACCCCTGCGGATATACAGGTCGGTGGCGGTCACACGCACGATATAGGGAACAGAAGCGGTGGAAGTACCGCCCTTCTCGTACACTACCTTGCCGCTCTCGTCAAAGACCTTGTAGCCGAGGTTCTTGTCCACCAGAGACTTGGCGTTTGCCAGAACGGAGAAAGCACCGAGCTGACTCTTTGTGTCAGACCAGCTCTTACGCACCCTGTAGAGGGTTTTCTGAGCAGGGGGCTTCGGCGGTGCGGGTGTGTCGGAAGCATTGCCGAGAAGTTTGTTGACCTCTACGGCAATCTGAGCATGTCTGTTGTACAGATAATCGCCGGGACACGCTTTCTGTGCGAACCAGCGGTGTACAGTCATGTTCTGCTCACTGACTTTCCCCACAAGGGACTTGTCCCCTTTCCAGAGGAGCTTCTTAATGCCGTTGCGCTTGCAGATGTCTGCAACCAGCCTGACCAGAGCATTGTACGCTTGGTCTGTCACGGCATAGGGGTGGGTGGTGTCACTCGCCACCTCGATTGTGATTGCCCGGTGGTCATTGTCTGCGCCAGAGATACCGTTTACCCGGATAGGGTTCCCGTACTTGTCAGTGCCACCAGAACACCAAGAGCGGTTCTTTTCCTCAACGGACAGGCCGATAGAACCGTCTTTACCCACGACATAGTTTGCCGAACACTGCCTGTCCGTGTTGGCAAAGTAATCGCACCCCTGCTTTGCCGTCCACTGTCCGACAATGCAGTGAATGGTGATGGTGTCAATGATGTGCTTTCTCTGCCCGGAATGGTTCGAGGTGAGCTTGGTGTAGGTCACGAGTGGGCTGTTTGTGTAAGCCATGCTATCAATCCTCCTTACAAGAAAGTGTTTTCGTTGGAGCAGTTCTGATAGACTCTCTTGATGTTCTCGATAGCCAGAACAGCCTTGTTGTTCTCGTACTCAGGATGTTCGGCGCAGAACTTCTCGTAACGAGTGACATCATCGAGAATCTGGTCGAAATGCTCTTTCGTATGTTTTTGCTCGTGCAGGATTTCATCGTTGAAGCGTAAAATCCTATACCGGCATGTAGTAGCTTCGTTCTCGGCAATCATCTTCGCCAAACGGTTCAGGCTTTCCAGATTGTTGAGTTGAGCCGTTTGAATGGCGGCAATGGTCTCCGAAAACTGCTTCTGGATTTTGACACTCTGCTCATGCCACTTCGGATAATTGCTTGCCTGTTCGATTACCTCCTGCACCTTTTTCTCTTTTTCTTCTTCCTGCTTATACTTCTCAATCAGGTGGTTTTTGACGATGGTGTACAACTTCCAGAGGAATACCAGTGCGACAATGACTACCGCAACCGTGGAAATCGTAATATCGCCAAAAACCTTCAAAAACTCGTCCATCGGGCTTCTCCTTCGCTGAAATTACTTAGTAGGGGTGTATTCCTCCCACCCCTGCGGGTAGGCTTCGGGAGACCACACATTGCCGTCAATCAACGACCTGTAGAGCTTGTCCTTGTACTGGACAATGTCCCCGGTGTTGTATGCGTCATGTGTGCCGAAGGGCTGAGTCCAGATGGGGTAGCCCTCCTCGTTGAGACCGAGGGGTGTGTACAGGGCAGGAACAGCGTCAGGTCTCCAATCGTCCTGAGAGGTGTGAGCCTGTGCCACACGATAGAGCTGGGGGTCTCCCACGCTGTTCACGCCATAGGTGAAACGGTCGTTCACCTTGTAGTTCACACCGACCTTCCAAGGACGATACAGCGCAACGCAAATCAGGGCGGTGTCCTCGTCCAGACTCGCACCTGCGTAGTCCATAGCGTCACGGATTGCTTTTGCCTGTTCAATCATGCTCATACGCTCACCCCCCCCCACAATTTCCAGAGCTTCCTTCATGTCCTGCACAATGCTTGCACCCTCGTTGATTTCAAGCGTCCTGCCGGTGATAAGCCAGTTGCTCATGTTTCCTTCGATTTCCTCTCGCAGACCTTCTTTGCCAGCCAGATGGAAAGTGTACTCGTCATACTCGAACATGGTGACTTCACGCTCGGTCATTTCATCGACCATGGTGATGTCCTTGATGTTCTCCCTCAGACGCACTTCCACATACCCCGGCATGGGTGCGAACGGTTCAATGGTGAGCGAGTTGGGAGAGACATTTCCTCTTACTCTCATTGCTGATAACCTCCTTCAACTTCTTGATGTTGACTGTCTCGCAGTACTTCTTCCTCATTGCGTAGGAATTGGTATGCTTGAAACAGGCGCACCGGGAGATAAACCCGGAAGCGATTCTGTATGCGATAGGTCGGTTTTCTCTCTGTAGTTTCTGGATAAACCTGCTTTGCCGCATGAGAGCCAATGCTCTCCGCTTGCGAATGGTGGTGAAGCCCACGCCAAAACATCGTCCCACGAAGTCTATCTTTCGCCCTCTGCGGCCTGACCTATCTTTGCAGTACTGCTGAATACGAAAGAGCTGATAGTCATGCTTGATGGACAGGCCAAGCTCACCCACGAACTCGAAGATGTCATGGAGAGCTTTTCTCAGCTTTCGTTTATTGCTGTCAATCAGTACCAAATCGTCAGCATATCGGACATAGTGTCGGATTCTGTGCTTCTGCTTGATAAGATTGTCCAGCGGTTGCAGGTACAGCTCTGCCAGCCAAGGCGAGGTGTAGTTTCCGATGGGAAGCCCTTGTTCGTGGGAGTCAATCACCTTGAAGATGACTTGCAGGAACTTTTCGTCTTTGATTTTCTCCCGCAGACGGGCTTTCAGTTTGCCGTGAGGAATGGACGGGTAGAACTTGCTTATGTCCATCTTCACGCAGTACTTGGCGTGTTTTCTGTCCCTGACAGTAGCCCTCTCCACACCCTTGGAAGCATGGTCGATACCACGCTTCGGGATGTTGGCACAGCTCCAATGATAGGAAGACCGTTCAATGATAGGCTTGAGGACTTGCATAATGGCGTGGTGTGCGCATTGGTCAGGGTAGAACGCCGGGATTTGTAGTTCTCGTTCTTTTCCAGACAGACCGTCCTTGATGAAACGAGTCTTGTATGGCGAGAGAAAGTCCATGCGACTCAAGCGTTCGGACAGGTCTTTTGCGTAGTCCTCCAAGTTGTCGCAGACATCTTTCACCATCTTCCGCTTCCTCTTGTTCTGAGAAGCGTTAAGGATAGCCAGCCGACAGTTATCGACCGACACCACCTTTTCATAGAGAAAGCCAAACCTTTTCATGTGCTTTTGTTTCTTATAGGGCTTTCGAGAGTGAACCTACTAACCCTATCCCTCCAAACTATTTTTTACCAATGGGTACGGCGAGACAGTATTTTGATGGATAGACCGTTTAACAAAAGTAGGCGAGAGCCAATGTTCGTGTTGGAATTGGACGAAGTGTTGTTCAAATTAGCCGTAAACAGACCGCAAATCGAGCCATTAGTCCAAGAGCCGCCGTGTTGGAACACTCGCTATTACTGTTCGCCTTAGTGTGTTGCTGTAGCGTTACATAGGCGTTTTCACCTGCTTATGTGGGGGAGGAAATCCCCCACACCCCCTCAGGAGGGAATATAAAGCAGGCGAGAGCCAAAGTTCGTGTTGGAATCGGACGAAGCGTCGTCCAAAGCAGCCGTAAACAGACCGCAAACCGAGCCATTAGCCCAAGAGCCGCCGTGCAGGAACACCCGCCAACCAGTGCTACTCCAACAGCCGTCACACATATAGGTGGACTCACTGCCGCTACCAGCCGCCGCAGGAAGCATGACATGAGGGTTGTTGCCAGAGTCAAGACCTTCCTCGGTGATGTAAGAACTGCTCCAATTCGTAGCACCCGTGTAGGAGAGTTTGGCGTAATTGCTTGCGGTATCGTCTGCATACTTGGACGGGTCGTTGCAGACATAGTAAGAGCCGTTGTTCCAGTTCACACCGTCAACCCATTCCCACACATTGCCCCACAGACCCTCGATACCTCTCCACACGACATCGACCTTGCCGTCCGTGCCAGAAGGTCTGCCAGTGAGATTCGGAATACTGTTGCAGGAGCCGGTTTTCAGAGAACCGCTGTTGCCGTCACAGTAACCTCTACCGATTTTGCTCTGCACATTGTTGTCGGCGAACTCAACCAGCATGAGCATTTGCACAGCGGAGAGTGCCGCAATGTCAATCAGGCTCCAACCTGCGCCCTTGCTCTTGGCATTGGAGCGGAACTGCGCTCTCGTCTGAGACACCTGAGGGCTTGCGCCGCTGACGGACTTGTTGTTGGAGGAGGTCTTGTATGCGCCGATGTAGGCGTGGTCACACTCCTTGCCAGCATGATTGAACAGCGGGTGAACGGAGAAACCAGCAGTGGGCTTGTCGGCGATTTTGATATACTCCACATTCCCGGAGCGGTAACGGCGATACCAGAACTTGGGGATTTTCACCATCACATCACCCGTGGAGAGGGTTTCACGCACAATGCCCTTCCAAGGCATGGCATTGTCGAAATCGCTATGACCTGCGCTTGCACCCACGGAAGCAGTGGCAGTCATGCCGACAGCGTTGTCGGTTCTCGCCCAAGCGGGGGACGAAGTACTCTTGTCTCTGCTGATACCGTAGATTTTCACGAAGGACAGCTCCACTTCCTCACTCTGCCCGTCAGAGGTGATTACGACCTGCTCAGAAGCGGTCTCGCTTCCGCTCACTGCTTTCACCGTCCAAGTGCCGACCTCGTGGACTTGGAACTGATAAGTACCCGTGCTGGTCGTGGCAGTGTAGACCGTTTCGTTCAGGGAGCAGGTCAGCGTTGCGCCAGCGGGATAGGTGACATCAATGGTGGCGGTGAAATAGTAGTAGGTGGCTTCGTAGTTCGATACCGCACCTGCCACAGACACTTTGGAAGTAGTGTTATCAGGCTTGGAGTACCCGTCAGCCGCCCCGTACTCGATGTGATAGGTGTGACCGATAGCGACCGTGAAGGAAGTGGTCTTCTGCGTCTTGGTGAGGGTGGCAGTTTTGGTATACTGCCCGTCCGTCTCGTCCACGCAGGTGATGGTGACGCTGGTAAATGCGCTATCATCGTCAATCTCGATGGTGACATTCGCCGTCTCGCCATCGGCGGGAGCCGCAGAAGCCCGGTTGCTCTCATTGGTGGAGAGATTGAACACGCCCTGCGTGGAGTACGGGAAAGCGGCGAAGTAGTAGGTCTTACCCTCGGTCAGACCGTCCACCACATACTCCTCGGTGGCGTACTCACCAAGCTCCTTGTTGTCGATAACCAGCGTACCCTCGCTGGTGTTCGTGGGGTACTGCTCCTCGCTCATGCGAATCATCACGCCGCCAACGGAGCAGAGCAGGTTTCCTGCGCTGTCATAGCTGTCGGCGGGTTCCAGAAATCTCAGTCCGATACTGTTTTTGGATTTTGCGAAAGCGGTGAACTCTCGCATGTTGTTGGGGGCTTGCCCAACTTTCTGCAAAATCTGGTCTACAGTCCATTTTGCTTCTGCCCAACTCATTACTGTACCTCCTCGTTGATAATCAGGCCGTCACTGCTAAAGGTGATGGTCTTCGTTTTCTGCAACAGCTCACCCTCGAACAACTTCTGGACAATCTTGTTCGCAGACACGAAGGTGGTCTCGATTTTCTTTGTGCCGTAGGTCTCGGTGATGGTCTCGCCATCAGAGGAAAAGACGGTCTTGCGGGGGTCAAATCCGTCCGTCTTCACTTCGAGAGCGTCAATCTGGTTTTGCAGATTGCCAGCCACATCCTCACCGAGCTGGTTCTTGATGAACTCGAACCAAGTGGTGAAAAGCTGTTCCTGCTGGCTCTCAAAGGCGGTAATCTCGTTGCGGTAGTCCGTCTTGATGGTCTCGATGATGGTGTCACCCTGCGCTTCCAGATTTTCCACATACGAGGTGAAGCCCTCCTGAGTAGCGTCAGCGGTGTCCTCGAACAAGCCCTTCTGCGTGTCGAAGTAGTTCTGGAAAGCCGTGTACAGGTCAGTCCCGTTCTCCACCATCGACATGAGGGTGTTCAGAGCTTCGTTCATGCGGTTGGCTTCCTTTGCCCCAAAGAACGAGTTGTCCTTGTTGCTGTACACCGTCACATCTTGGAACGAAACCGTCCCATCATCGTTATCGACCTGAGTGTACTTTTTCAGGCCGCTCCAAGTAGCGTCAGTGTAGTTTACAGGTAAAAGCTCCCAAGCCATTACAGTTCTCCTCCCTTCATTCCAAAGTTCCATTTGAACATCCGTCTGCCCTCAAACTCATTGGTGAGTCTGTCGTAAAGGTCGAGGATTGCTCCCTCCAATCGGTTGAGTTCCCGGAAATCCATTACATTTCCGTTGTCAACATAAATTGGAGGGTTCCCGTAATCACGGTTCAGGGAGCCGTTGTTCACTGTCTTCAAGTTCTCCTCAAGCTGATTGATTTCGTCAGCATAGAAGTAGTCCGCAGGAGTGCGGTCTTCTCCGAGAGAGACGATGGAGAACTCGTCATAGAGACGGCTTGCCAAGTCTCGGAGATAGGTGAGGTTGTTCTTGATACGGTTGAAGTCACTCGCATTGAACCTGTCCCCGATGTAATTCCCTTCGGAATCAATAGCCCCGTGCCAGTCTGTCTTAGGGGTTTGCCAAGCCATATTTCGCACCTCCTACCCTTCGGGCAGTTACCTTGCCCGAAAAACTCTGATTGAAATTGACGGTGTGTCGGTAGATGTTCACCTTCATGTTGCTATGGAACTCGTTTTCCTGATACACGATGTCGTTCACATCAATCTCCGGGTTTCCTCTCGTGTCGTACTCGTACTCGATACCCGAAGCGTAGTAATCGCCAAGCCACTCGGCGAGGTCGTTCGCCATTCCCATGTCAGACATCATCGGGTTTTCCCACTTGATGGTCTTACCACGGTTGTTAAGGGCTTTGACTGCGTATCGCTCAACGATTTTGTACCGATAACCGTAAATCTCCAAACGATATTTTCCAGTAACACTGAATCTCACCGTGATATAGTAGTTGCCCCAGTCTTCGATTGTGACACCACCTTCGGTGTCTTCCAATGCCGCACGGAAACCGTAAGAAGGTTCACCGATGAAGAAGGTCTGCACATCACCGGCAGTCACTTCTACTTCCTCACCGACAAGATTGTCCTCCTGTGTGCCGTTCTGATAGCTGTAGCAGGGGACGATTACCTCTTTGATAAGCTCCTGTTTGATAGCTTTCGGCGAGGAGGTCATGTCGGTTCGGGTCATTGTGAAATCGGTAATGTCACCGAAGCTGAAATTGTTCAGCACAATGCGGTTGAACGGGTCAGCGGTCTTGGTGAACTCGATTTCCATGGTGTCGAAATCGTCAAGGTCGATATGCAGTATCGTGACACGCTCGATTTCGTCCTGCCCAACCTCGTACTCGGTCACGAGCTGACCATCGTTGTAAGTACGGATGGTAAACGCCGCAGGGAGCGTATTGCCGAACACGAACTTTGCACCGTAGTACATACAGGCCACTTCCTGCTCAATCGTGACCACTGGATTCTTTGTGAACAGCCCGTCTTCATCAGAAAGCTCCGCAGAAACGAAGCCGGTGTTGAAGCTCTTGCCGCTGAGGTCACGGGGCAGGAAGAACATCGTCCCGTCAGCCGTGGTGTAATTCGTATTCAGAGAAGCGTACTCGTCCTTCACGGTATCGTCCATGATGTTTTCCGCATGGGAGTACGCCGCTTCGGTCTTTGCGCTTGCGCTTGCTTCCGGGACGAAATTGGACTTGATTTGAATAGTGCCGAACCTCGTCTGCGTGAGAACACACCGGCAAGCGTTTGCGATAATCTGTAGTGCTTCTTTGTGCTGTACCCTCGGAATAGGGTTCTTTGTGAAAAGAATCTTGAGCTGAGGGTCAATGTAGTAGTCCGTCAGGCCAGCGTCTTTCAGTACATCCTCAGCCAGCTCGTAGTAGCTCACACCCTCGCCGTTGTACATTCCCTTGTAGTACTCGGAGTCCATGTTTCTGAAAATGTCCTGACAGCGAATTGTGGCGGTGTAATCGTCAGACTCCCACTCCGAACACAACAGCCTGTTCCCTCGAATCCACTCGATTTCCCCGGTCTCCGGGAGCTGGTAACCGTAGTAGATTTCCATTTCCTGCCCGGTTTCGAGGAAGTTGATTGCAGACTTGGGATTGTCCACATTGAAGTAGTGGTCGTAGTTCTTGAGCTGTACCGAGAAATCAATCTGCGGCACATCCGCACCGATGGGAGACACATAGCTCTCAAGGGTGGAACTCATGACATCTTGGTTGTAGTAGACCAAGCCGTAGCCGAAGCGGATGGAGTAGATACGAACACGGCTCTTGGGGTTTTTCATCGTGTAGAACACGAGCTTCACCTGCGTGGTGTTGGTCAACACTTCCTCAGTGGAGAACACCGCTTGGTCGTTCCCCCGGAACTCGATAACCTGTCCGCTACTGCTCACCATGTCGAAGTCAACCGGGTAGTTTTCTCCGAAATTGATGGTGATACCCTTGAAATCGGTCGCTACGATGTTCAGGTTGATTGTCAGCTCGAAGATAGCTTCCGTCAGGAGCTTTTCGCTGATAATGCCCGTGTCGAGGTATGCACCCGACTGGTTCTCCCTCGGAAGAAAGAACATGGAGCCGTCCACTCTCGTGAAGTTCTCCTCAAGCGTTGCATAGACCGTATCGTCACTCTTTTCGCCGAGTACATTTTTGGCGTTTGCGTAGTACGCAAAATCGCCATCCTCAACCGTGGCTTTTGCCTGTGCTTCTTGGTTAATAAGGCCGAAAGAGAGCATGATGTATGCTCTCTCTCGGAGAGAGGACTTCATGCTGTCTCTATATGCCTTGGAAACCTTCTGCATAAAATCCCTCCTTACTCGCCGCAGTCCACCAGATTCACCTTACACTTCCTGTAGTGTGTCGGTTTTCCGCTACTGTCTGCCCAATAGGGTTCAGCCGTCCTATCACCGGGGTACATCTTGATGGTCTTCCGGGAATTGCTGACGGGGTCTACGAATGTCACATAGACGAAGAAATTGCTGAGTGCGTTGAGAATCTGCGACCACTGTTCAGCGGTGAGCCAAGGCCACTCAAGACCGTCAATCTTGTACTGGTCTCGACCCACACGCTGACCGACAACGGCTCCATTGGCGTTTCTGCCAGCGTCCACAACCGTTGTCACAATGGGTCGCACCCCTCGCTTGGGAGGGGGCAACTCATAGCCGTTGATTGCGATATAGGACATATCCGCACCTCCTTACTTCACGAACACATAACCGTTGGCCTTGCGCTGGGTGGTTACAGCGTCAGTGACAGTGCGGTTCCCGATTTGAACAATGGTTTGCTCGTTCTTATCGGCCTGTCGGCGCATATCGTCTGCCATCTGAGACAGGGTGGGTTCGATATACTCTCGATAGAACTCCTCCATGCCCTCCTTGAAGCCAGTCACAGAGAAGTTCCTGTTGTTCACCACATCTGCGGAAACCGACTTGGAGAAGGAATCGCTGGTGTAGTACTTGAGAGCAGAGGTGTCCACGGCGAAGCGCATGACGGGGCTTACGCTGGTGAAGGATTCTGCCCAAGTGTTCACGACATCCTTCGTGGTGCTTCCGAGGTTGGAAATACCGAGGTTGTAGCCGAGAACGGTGTCCTCGCCAATCCGCATGAACACCTTGGACGGGGAATTGGAGTCCAACGCCGCCTTGTATGCGTTTTTCGCCGCATTTGCCCACTTGCGCATATACGGTGCAGTGGTGTCATAGAAGTCATTGATACCCGCATTGAAACCGCTCACAACATCCTTGCCGATGTTGTAGAACGCATTGCGGGAGACGATTTCCGTAAACCAGCTCTTGGTGTTGCTTGCCCATGCAGTCATGCTGGACTTGCAGTTGTTGTAGGAGCCAGTGATACCAGAGCCAAAGCCACTCACGATGTCCTTGGCATAGTTCTGGAAGGTGTTGCGGTTGATACCGCCGTAACCGGCTTGGGTAAACCAGTTCTTCACATTGGAAGCCCACGCAATCACCGTGGATTTGCAGGTCTCAGAGCTGGCACTGAGCTGGGTCTTGAAGCCCTCCACCAAGGTTCTCGCCGCATTGCTGTAGTCACCCGACTTAGACTGAATACCGTCAACGAATCCAGTGACGAGATTCTGCCCGACCTCCTTCATGTTGACAAACATGCCGGTGGACAGCTCCACATTGTTGTTGCAGAGGTTTTCAATCTGCGTCAGCAGGTTCTTGTAGTTCTGCAACAGGGTAGCGGCGGTCTGCAACTCAGGGACGGCAACTTCCAGCTTGGTGTTGAGGTTGGAGGTTTGCTCGGAAATGTCCTCCACATCGTTTGCCAGCTTGTCAATCGGGTCTTGCGTGAACCAACCAATAATCGTGTCAATCGTTGCGCTCAGACCCGCAATGGCAGACACTTCCGTGTACCGAACGACCTGACCTGCGAACTCCGTCATGAAGTCCACGAAATCGCTCATGTTGCTGGACAGACCGGGGAGCTTTTCGTTCAAAGCCATCAGCGGCGGGTCGAGCCTGTAGTTCAGCTCGTTTGCCACTGCGACCAGACTCTCCACAAAGAGAATGAACGCCGCCGCCAGCTCCACGAGCAGTGCCGTGCCAAGCCCGATTGCCAGCGGCAACAGACCCGCAGAAGCGACTGTAGCCGCACCGAGAGCCGCCGTGACAACGCCGATTGCGACCAGCAGACCAGTGCCGACACCGATTGCGGTGGCAATTCGCTCACCATTGTTCAACACGGGTTCCCAAGCCTGTCCGATTTCGTCCAAGCCCTTGCCGATTACCCAAATCTCAACGATGAACAGGCCAGCGGCAACGCCGAGTTCCAGCAGGATAGCCGTGCCAATGCCGATGTTCAGCGCAACGGTCGTGCCGCCAGTGCCGAGGGCATACGCCGCCAGACCGACAGCCGCCAAGACCGCCGTACCGACACCGATTGCCGTTGCCACAGTTCCACCGTTGGCAATGACCGGCTCCCAAGCGATACCAACCTGTTCCAGCCCCTTGCCCATCAGAGCGATTGCGCCCACAACGAGCAGTGCCGCCGCCGCAACTTCGGCGATTACGACCAGACTCATACCGAGGTTCTTTGCCAGAGACTTGAGCTTCGGGGAAAGCCCCGTGTTGATGGTGGTGTCCAGATTGGAGGTGGTCGTAGTGACCGTCTCAAGAGCTTGCCGTGCCGCCTGTCCAGCGTTTGCGCTGTCTTTCAGAGCGTCCAGCTTCTTGAGGGCGAGAATGAACCCGCCAGCCATCATCAGCGCACCTGCGGCTACTTCCACAGCGTCCACGCCAGACCAATCGCCGGTTCGGATTGCTTCGATGAACCCCTTGAGGTTGTCCACAATCAGGGTTGCGCCAGCGATAATCAGGCCAACGCCGCCGAGCTGGGTGTTGCCGGTCAGCAGACCCAAGCCGCTCAGGAACAGGCCGAGATTCTTCACAAGGAACAGTGCATTGTCCCAATTCACACCGTTGCTCACCATGTCGCTGATAGCAGAGACGATACCAGTCAGCCCGGAGATAACCAGCATTGCCCCTGCCATCTTGATGTTGCCGAACAGGAGGAACGCCGCACCGAGAGCTTCTGCAAAGCCGCTGATTAGCTTGGTGACATTGGTGAAGTTTGCGCCATTCGCCATGATGTCTTGGATAGCTTCTTTCATGGTGTTCCATGCGTCCAAGAACAGGCCAAGCCCCGCAATTTTGAAACCGATACTGCCTACGATGTTGAAGCCCTTCATGGTGGACAGCCACCGCAGGAAATCTTGTACACCCTTGGCAATCTTCCAAGCGAGGAAAGCCGCACCAATGGCAACGACACCGGCGAGGATTTCATCAATGTTCTCCCTTACCCAATCGAGGAAGGGCTTAATCTTCGCCATGATTTTGTCCACCTGCTCGTTCACTGCGTCTCCAATGAAGTCATAGGTGGGAAGCTCAAAGCCGAGACCGCCACCGCCAATACCGCCGAGACCTGTACCTCCACCTGCGCTGTCCTCAGGAGGGGAGATAACATTCAGCTCGTCAATACCGAGCAGTGCGTTTTTCAGCTCCTTCGCTTTCTTGGAAGCGTCTCCCAAACCGTCAGCCGCTTCACCTGCGCCGCTTGCCACACCGCCGATTGCGTCCGCTCCCACATCGAACTCTGGAATCGAAACCCCGAAGAAGCTGGCAATAATCTCAGCGACAATCCGAATTGCTTTTGCCAGTGCGATTGCATAAGGCAAAATGGCTTTCAGAATCGGGAGGAAAAGGTTGCCCAAGGCACGAGTGGCCTGTTCCACCTGCGCTTGCAGAATACGAAGCTGGTTCGCAGGGGCTTCCAGAGTACGAGCCATATCGCCCTGAGCGTTTGTAACCTGCGTCATGATAGCATAGTAACGCAACTCGGCCTTTTCAGCCTGAGTCATGCTCGTAACGCTTCTGTCAATGCCGAGGTTGTAGGCTTCCTGTTGCAGACGAGCCACAGACAGGTCATAGCCGAGTCTACGAAGCGGCTCAAGCTCACCAGAGATACCAGACTCCAACTTCTGGAAAGCGTCAGAGGTGCTGATATTGTAGAACGAAGCCAAATCGTAGGTGAGCTGGGTCAGGTTCTTGCTCATGATGTACGCCCGGTCACTCGCAACGCCAAAACCATCGGTAATCGTCATGAAGACACCCTGATTTCGCATCCACTCGCCGGGGTTGATACCCATGATTTCGCCGACCTGCTCCGCATAATTCTGCGCTTCCTTCGCAAACTGACCCATAGACACATTGAACAGGTTCATGTTCTCAATGTAGCTGTTGGAGTCAGTAATCCAGCTTGCGATAACACCGGCAATCCTTCTCATGCCCATGTACGCCAAGCTGATTTTTGCGGCGAGGTTCACATAGGATTTGCCGAGTACCGTATTGCTTGCCGCAAGGCTTGTATTGCTCTTGAGCAATCTCTGGATTCTTGCCGGGAACGCAGAGAAGCCAGCCGCCACCTTTTCCATCTGCGTAGCCAGAGGGGTAATGGCAGTAGCAACTCGATTGCACTGTTCGGCAAAAGAGTCAAGGTCGGTCTTTCTCAAAGACTCCGTTACGGTGTCAATCTGAGGAGCGAGTTTCACGAGCTTGTCCAGCCCGTTTGCGAGAGAACCAAAGCCAGACTTTTGGACGCTCTCCAAGGGTTTGAGTGCGTCCACCAGTCCTTGTACTTGCTCCCGTGCAAGGGTCAGCCCTGTCAGGCCAGAAACGCTCTGACTGAACTTCTTGAGAGAGTTCGACAGTGCGCCAAGGCCAACGCCGCCCTTGCTTACGGGAGCGGTTGCGGCTTTCAGCCGTCTAAGAGACTCGGAAAGTGCGTCTATGCCGCCAACGGCAGATGTAGAATTAGATTGTACTTCAAGCTCCAACTGCTCGATTGTCGTAGACATAATGCTCACTTCCCTTCAAACTTTTTATTGTGGCTTGCCATGAATCCTTCCATCATGCGCTTACCCTTGTCGTACACGCCCTTGGCATGTTCCTCCTCTCTGAGTTCCACCTGCTTCTCAGTGAGTGCGTAGGCTTCCGAGAGATACGGAACAGGCTTTGCTCCTTTTTTGGCAAAAGCGTGGAGAACGGGGGTAACTCGGCACAGAGCGTCATAGAAGTACGCACCCTGTAACCACATTTCCTGATTTCTGCGATTCACTCTGAGTTCTTCCGCTTTACGGTATGCCACCACGAGCATACTGTCTTTGTCCCAATACTGTTCCTCGCTCATGCCAATGGCAAGATAGTGGGGGAACAACTCGTTGAACTTTTCGGTGTAAGTAGAGAGGGGAGCAGTGGCAGAACTACCACCACTCCCCTCAGTGGAGGACAGCGAACCACTTACCAAGTCGCTGTCCAGTCCAAATTTCCCTCGGCTTTCTCAGGCTCCTCAACGAGAGCCAGAATCGGCTCGTTGTACATTTCAGCCAGCTTGCCGATAAGGTCTTCCTTCTTGGTAAGTTTGGAATAGATGTCGTTGATGATGTCTTCCTTGACGAAACGGTGATGGGCAAGGAACGCACCGGCGAACAGTGCGGGGAGAGTGGTCATGGGCTTGTCCGTGATGTCGGAAGCGATAAAGCCCTTCTTCTCCATTTCCGCAACCGTTCTGCGGGTAAATTCCAGAGTGTAGTCCTTACCCTCGTAGGTGAAAGTCAACTGTTTTGCCATTTTTCTGTCCTCCTGTTAAATCGTTCTTAGTCCTCAGCCATGATGATAGGCGTAGAGGGGGCAATGGTGATGGTCATGTCCACGACCTCGTTGACACCGCCACCAACCGGGAATACGGAGAGCTGACCCGTGAACTCGAACTTACCGTCAGAGCCGGTAGGAGTCAGGGAAGCACCCTCGCCGGTGCCGCCGAACCAGACGGCAAGCTCAATCTTCTGACCCTCAAGGGCTTTCAGCTTGGTGAAGTCCTCCTTGGTGTAGTTCGCAGTGAACTCAAGAGCGTCCAGAGACTGAATACCCGGAATGTAGGTCTGCATGTTGTCAGACAGGGTGGTGGTTTCCAGCATTTCGGGTGCGCCGCCGAGGTCGGGGAAATCCTTAATGTCAATCAGCTTCTCGTAGGCGGGAGAGCTTTTCTTCATAAGGAAAATCTTATAAGTAGAAATCGCCATGATTCTTTACCTCCTGTAAATCGTTTTTTCTTTGGATATGACTGCCCGGTATCGACCGAGCATACGGTAGATGGTAGCGTTATCCTGATTGGGAACAGGCTCAAGCATGGTTCGGGTGAAGTTCAGACCCATCAGGATTTCATCAATGAACCCCACAATCTCCTTGCACTCAGCCTTTTTTCCCTTCGTGCGGTTGGAGTAGACATTCAGCTCGTACATGACCGCCACAT